>Ga0208462_1000140_pt1 | contig 98815 bp, 79 predicted proteins | sample AD_SCU001_MetaG_FD_184452 | JGI IMG/M metagenome (GOLD analysis project Ga0208462, IMG submission 184452) | Active sludge microbial communities of municipal wastewater-treating anaerobic digesters from China - AD_SCU001_MetaG (SPAdes) (version 2) | ecosystem: Engineered > Bioreactor > Anaerobic...
TCTTAACAAGCTATTTAAGATGCTTGTCAGGAGCAAAACCGGCAGATCTTTTGGGCTAATTGAGCATTTTTGTTATTTACTCATTCTCAGAGTCGGTCAGATGCTAAAAATGAGAAAAATGGGACTGAAATTTGCCGGAATATAAATTTAACCCTATTTTGTTAAGAACTAACTCTGAAAAAGTCTTCTCTGCAACAGCCTGCGCGGCGGACTAATGACAATTAATGACATTCCTTAACCCGTTATGAACGTTGCAAACGTTATAAACGTCGATAATGACATTTCTAAAGAGTTATCACACACTTTTCTTGTTAGTAATACAAAAATTCTGTAATTTTGATTTTAATTTAAATAAACATCCGAAAGTGATGAAAAAAAATCTCAATACCCTTTTAAAAGAGATTAAAACTCTGTTCCCCTACCTGACAGAAAAATATTCTGTGCAGTCAATAGAAGTATTCGGTTCTTATGTAAGAAATGAGCAGAATGAAAATAGTGACTTAGACCTGCTCGTAACTTTTTCACAAGTACCCGGGCTTATTAAATTTATTGCCTTAAAAAACTTTCTGTCAGACTCGCTTGAAGTAAATGTTGATCTGGTGATGAAAAATTCATTGAAGCCAAGAATAAGTGGGTTTATACTAAATGAAGCTATCCCGGTATGAGAGACATGCTCATTCATGAATATTTTGGAATAGATCTGGAAGTAGTCTGGCATACCGCACAGCAAGATCTTCCCAACCTGAAAAATAAAATATCTGAATTAATAAAAAACTTAGACTAAACACGTCCCTCCTTTGCGTTCCGCCGTTTACTCCGATCCATCGGAGCGCCGAACTTTGCGTGACCTTGCGGTTAAATAATCCGTGAAAATCCATATCATCCGTGATATCCGTGTTGCATTAAACAATCAATGACAATTAATGACGGCGAAGCCTAATGACAACCTAATGACTATTAATGACTCTCCCACTCCACAAACAAATGCTTAGCCACAACAACGTACCGCCTCTCATTAAAACCCCCTTTATCCGTTGAAACCACAAATACACAAAAATCCTCTTTGCTCACTCCGGATGCCTGCCTCACCTGCTCCTCCAATGCCCCATCCGCAACCTCGAACCTCGGATGATGAAAATAATTCACCAGATTGCTAAACCTCACTTTCTTAAAAAACATCTCCACAATGTGATAATAAATCAGGTCAGTACTCCCCGCAATATGAATCTCCCCCTTCCCCTCTGTTTTATCCTCATTAATAAACTGGAAATCCCATATATGCCTCTCATTAATTTCCCCCAGCTTCCTTCTCAGCATCTCTTTTTTTTCATTCTCCTCCGACTGTGTCGGATTTTTCTTTTCTCCTTTTTCTTTCCTCTTTTCTCTTTCCTCTTTTTTCTTTCCTCCTTCCTCTCCCCTACTTACCCCCTCAGCGTTGACTTCAATCTCCTCACTCCCTCGGTTCACAATAAAAAATCCCTCATTATCGGCAGTAACCGAAAACAGCGAGTCTGAAAACACATCCTTCCTCTCAATCAAAAAACTCTCCCCCCTTAAATACAAAACCGAAAACGGCTCCGGGTATCTGTAATGCACTAAACTCATCTCCTCCCCCTGAACCTTGATCCTAAACCCAAGCCCCTCCGTTATACCCATAACACTTTCCGACTTGAATGGCAACCACTCAATTTCCCCTCCTTTTATACTTCTCAGCTTTTTCTCTTCAAGAGCTGGCCAATTACCATTTTTCAGAAAATTGAGAATACACCACTCCATCTCCGCATCGCTTCTGTTATCTCCTCTTGCTGCGTAGAGTCTTGAGTTACACTTCGGGCACATGGCTGTTTCATACTCTGCCTCCTCAGCAAATAAATCTCCCTTCCTCCCCAGGCATTCCTTGCAGACCGGTCCCTGGCACTCCGGGCAATAGAAAAAGAACTTCACCCCGATCTGGTCATTTCTCGTTCCGTATCTCCTGAACACGAAAAGATCGTAAACTTCCCCCTCACCCGAATCACACGATACACATTTAATACTCATCACAAATCCTTAAAAATAAACTCTGTCTAAAATAAAAATTATTTGCTTTAATTCTCCGTATAATCATAAGGTTCTCTTGTTCTGCCTTCGCGTTACATAGCAATTAAATAATCCGTGAAAATCTGTGCTTAATCTGTGAAAATCGGTGGTTAAACTTCTCTTAACAAATCAACAAATCGACAAAAATCCTAATTCCCCAATATTCCATCATTCCAATATTCCAGCACGTCATTATTCCTTTTGCAAATATTCGTTTTTTTACTATTATTACCGTTGGAAAAATATCCCCTTTCCTCTTTCTGATTTATATTCACTTCCTCAAATATAATCATACCCGGATATTTTCCCCCGTTATTGCTCTGATTTTTTTTGTGTAAACAAGTTATTGGTGGCATATGACAACTCAGAAACATTTATTAGACAACACCGCTGAAATCTTTAATTACTACGGATCGAAATCCTCTGCTGATATTCACCCTCGGATCCCAAAAAAATCCCCATCCCCGAGAGCTGAAGCGGAGCGTCAGTTGTATTTTGAAGCAAGCTCATCCGCCTCTGTTGAGTTCCCTTACTGGTACACCCGCAGATGGGATGAACTCGAAGGCGAAGTCCCCATAATCAGACGAGCCGAAGCCCTTAAATCAGGTTTCGCTCATCTGAGTCCGTCCGTTTTCCCCGGAGAATTATTGACTATCCGGAAAGCCTCCTACCTCCGTGGCTCTTATCCTATGCCCTGGCTTTCCGAATCTTTTTTCCTCGCTAAAGAGGACGAGTTTTTCCGCCAGGCTCAGAAAGCCGGAAAACTCAGTGCCGATGAAGTCACCACAATCGGACACGGCGGCGGCAATGTAACTGAGAGCGCCGGGAATGTTATCTCCATCGCCGGAAAATTCGGCTTGCGTAAAGAGGAGATGCCCATCCTCCTTAAAACTGCAAAGAAATGGTTTAATAAATCCGTCGAGGACGTCGGACATAAATACGAACAGCTCGTCCCCGGTTATCATACTAAAGAGGAGATCATGCGGGCGGTTATCTGCATGTTCGACTCCGGCTATACTCTCCCTCAGGGACGCGAAGTTATAAATTATTATTATCCCCTTCAGAATGGCATCGAAGGTATTAAAAAAATCTGCTCCGATGGCATTGCGGATTCAGCCGGCTCTCCCGATATGGACAGACTCTACTTCTATAAATCTGTCTTTATCATGCTCGAAGGCTTGCAATCCTGGATTCTGAATTATGCAAAGGAAGCTTCGTTTATGGCTTCCCTCGAATCGGATGAAACTCAAAAGTCTAAATATCTGGATATTTCTGAAAGACTTACCTGGCTTTCCCAAAATCCCCCCCGCTCTTTTCACGATGCGCTTCAGTTGGTCTGGATCTTCCACGTCGCCGTTCTTAATGAAGATGCCATCTCAGGCTTATCTCCCGGACGCCTCGGACAAGTCTTGTATCCTTTCTGGAATCGGGATATTCAAAATGGAACTCTCACCCGCGAACGCACTATTGAACTTCTCGAATGTATGCGCATGAAATTCACTGAACTCGATTGCTTCGCTTCAATGGGTGTGGTTGGTGGTGTTCTTAGCGGAAACACCTTTAATAACCTCTGTATTGGCGGCTTGGACAAAGACGGTAACAGTGCTGCTAATGAACTCGAAGTTTTAATTCTTGAATCTGCTATCTCTTGCGACTCCCCCCAGCCTACCTTAAGCATGCTCTACGACGAAAAATTGCCTGTCGACTTTTTGCTCAAGGGAGTCGAATGCACAAAAATCGGAACCGGCTATCCGGCCTGGATGAATAACCGCGTTGCAATGGAGTTCCTTCTGAAAAATTATCATGAGGAAGGAATGGGCATCGAAGAAGCCCGCGCCTGGTCCATCGGCGGATGCCTTGAAACCTCCCCTGGATCCTGGATGCCTCTTGAACTTAACGGACAAACTCACTATATCCCCGGTGGCTCAGCTCCTGCCACAAGTGTCGGCGTCCACTTTATTTCCCTCCCCAAAGTCCTTGAAGCGGTTTTATTTGATGGGATTGACAAAAGAACCGGTCAAAGGGTTTACCCTCCCCATGGTTCAAAACTAGAATCCTACGACGAAATCTGGACTCACTTTAAAAAGTATTTCAGCCTGACAGTCGAGGTTCTTACTTTAACAAATAATATCCAGCATGATATCTGGGGTAAAGTCTCCCCTTCTATTATTAACAGCATGCTAAAACCCGATTGCCTTAAAGTCGGAAAAGATATCAGCCGCATGGGTTGCCGTTATAACACAACCTTTAACGTTGAAGTCTGCGGCGGAGTAAATCTTGTTAACTCATTAGCTTCAATCAGAAAAAATGTTTTCGATGATAAAAACTTCTCCCTTGATGAATTAAAAACTGCTCTCCTTGCAAATTTTGGTTACGTCTCCGCACTCGAAACCAAATCCTATAGTCTCTTTGATCAGGTCCGGACTCCGAACTATATGGACTGGCTTAAAATTCACAAACAATGCCTCGACGCCCCTAAGTACGGAAACGACAACCCTTATGTTGACGGCATTTTCAAGGAATGGCAGTCCTGGTTCAGCAAAATGTGCGAACAGTTCGTATCAATATTTAATAAACCCCTTTATTCATGCCAGATTTCCGTCTCCACGCACGCTCCAATGGGTGCGGTTACTCTTGCAACTCCCGATGGTCGTCTCTGCGGAACTACTTTCGCCGATGGCTCCGTCTCCGCCTATCCCGGCACCGATAAACACGGACCCTATGCACTCTTCAACTCCGCCACCTGCTACGACCACTCATCCTCACAGAATTCTCAGCTCAACATGAAAATCCATCCTTCTGTAGTTGAAGGAAGGGAGGGCTCCGTAAAGTTTCTCGAAATGATAAGAGCCTATCTCCGCAAAGGCGCCTTCCATGTTCAGTTTAATATTGTCGACTCCAGAATGCTCAAAGATGCTCAGTTGCATCCCGAAAATTACAGAGGTTTGATGGTGCGTGTTGCCGGTTTCACTCAGTATTGGGTCGAACTCGGCAAGCAGATTCAGGACGAAGTTATTGCCAGAACAGAATATCAACAAATTGGATAAGTACGATGACACACTATGATTGCAAATATTATCTCGCTGTGGATGTCTTCAAAGGAATCTGTAAAAGAGATAAAAATAAAATCAATGCCGATGACAACTCATGTGAAAACTTCAGTCAGGCATCTAAATGTAAGAACTGTTCCAATTTTACTCCTGCTGAAAACAATTTGGGACTCTGCATGAACCTGTATGACGCTTATCCGGAAATGAATGCATCAACGTGCATACATTACAGTAGAGGAATAGCGTGAGGAAAAATCTGTGAGAATTGGGTGTTTTAATAATCTGTGGGAATCTGTGGTTAGATGTTTTTGCTGCAGATTACCACAAAAAAAGTGACCTGTTAATGCCGGAGGACACAGAAAACATAAAAGCACACATATTCGACATTCAGGGCTTATCAATGCACGATGGTCCCGGATGCCGCACACTTGTCTTCTTCAGCGGGTGCACTCTGAACTGTTTCTGGTGCTCAAATCCCGAAGGCATTCCGACCAAACCCCCTCTGCTTTATTATCAACCCAACTGTATTTTATGCGGCAATTGTGCTAAAGCATGTTCATTTGATGCCATTGTAACCGACACCGACAGAATCAGAATTTCAAGAGAGAAATGCCTCATCTGTGAGGATACAGCCTGCGTAGAACAATGCCTTACAAATGCACTCAGGCTAGGAGGTTATGAAATCACACTATCCGAATTATTCAGAATAATCAGCAGGGATAGTAACTATTGGGGGAGCAACGGAGGAGTTACATTAACGGGGGGCGAGCCACTTCTGCAGATTGACTTCGCGGTAGAATTCCTAAAAAAGTGCTATAACTCATATATCCACACCGCAATTGAGACTTGTGGCAATCTCCCCTGGAGCTATTTCAAAAGAGTCATCCCCTTTCTTGACTGGATCTTCTTTGACCTCAAACACCTTGACCCTCACGAACACGAGAGAGGGACAACAGCAAACAATAAATTTATCCTGGACAATGCCCGCAAACTCGCCGCTGAATATACGGGCAGACTTATATTCCGGCTCCCATACATTCCCGGTTTCAACGATTCCGAATCCGGGATCCTCAATACCATCGCATTCCTCAAAGAGACAGGGAAAAGCGAAATAAACATACTTCCTCTGCATCATCTCGGCAGTGAAAAATACAAAATGCTCGACAGAGAATATGATATTGAAACTCACCCCCTCCCCACCACTGAAAACCTTACCGCCGCACAAAAAATCTTCAATAATGCCGGCATCACCTGTTACCTCGGCAGTCAAACCCCCTTTTAGTTTTTTCCCTCCTAAATTTGGATAATACAATATGAGTGTGTTGAAATAATCAACAGTTTCCGGAGACGGGATTTCAGGGTAATTATTAGTGCCCTTTTAGGCGTGGTAGATCGAGGGGAGATCGAGGGGAGATCGAAGAAAGGAAGTGGGGAAACAGGGTAAAAATTTTGGTATCTTTTGCCTTTTGGGGAGGTCAAGAAGAACGAGGGTGTTGAAAAATTCAGCAGGTGGTTTTGGGTGGTTTTACGAAAGAATTTTGGAAGATTATATCGAGTAAATGACTAAAACGCACGTCCTACGTTGACGTCTGTACGATCCATTGGAGTAGTTAAGTAATCTGTGAGAATCCGTGCATAATCCGTGTGAATCTGTGGTTAACAAAAACTCCCCGCTTTCGAACCTTATCAGAAATCAGGCAACTCTTTTTACAAAACAACAAATCCCCAATTTCTCCTTTCTTTTCGCGAGTTGCTCAATAAAGAAGGCAGCCAAGGGAGAATAAAAATTGTTACTATCTAAAAGAAAAAAAAATCCAAAAAAAAATATTTGTTGCAATTATTTGATTTTTATAATAAGTTCTTGGATAAGTAAGAAACTTTATTTAATTTTCCACAAGAAATATGCCTTAATAAGATCAAGGTGTTCATTTCTTTATGTCAAGAAAAAAAACTTACCAGTGACAGTGGTGTTCAAATTGCAATAAAAAAGCCTAAACAGCTTATTTTTTAGCAAATAAAATATGGAAATCTTATGATCCTGAATAAACCTAAAATAATAGAAACATTAGCCGAGCTATGTAAAAAAGATGATTTTTATGAAATTAAACTTGGGATTAAAGAGATTAGCGCAAACACAGCTAACCTAAAAACGGATATGTTGGGTTTTTTAAATATTGGATTAAATGGGGATACAATAAAAATTGATGCAAATTATTTGAACAAGGAAATAGCCCAAATTCTTGAAACTCAGACACTTGAAAGAACTAAATATTACATACAAAGACTAATTAAATCTTTAACAGAAATTAAAACAAGTAAAGTGAATGATCTTAACCTTAATCGTTGGAAAGAATATGAAGATATAATTACTGATAGTTTGTGGATCATGGATAAACGAGATAATTCTGGTGCGCATAATGCTGGTTACTGGGGGAATTTCATTCCACAAATACCAAACCAACTTTTAAGAAGATACACGAAACAAGGTGAATGGGTCTTGGATACATTCCTTGGAAGCGGAACCACACTAATTGAAACTAAACGATTAGGTAGAAATGCAATTGGTATAGAGTTACAAGCTAAAGTTTCTGAAATGGCTAAATCTAATATTGATCGTGAGAAAAATCCTTTTTCAGAAAATGTCAAGACGGAAATTATTACTGCAGATAGCAAAGAGTTAAATTATGAAGATGTGCTTAAAAAAAATGGTGTAAAATCGGTACAATTTATAATTATGCACCCTCCTTATTGGGATATTATAAAATTCAGTGACAATCCAAAGGACTTATCAAATTTTAAAAATATTAAAGATTTTCTCGAGGCAATGGGAAAGATTATTGAAAAAACTTATTCCATCTTAGATAAAAATCGCTATTGTGCCTTAGTAATAGGGGATAAATATTCTGGTGGTGAATGGATTCCGCTTGCATTTTATACAATGCAAGAATTTCTTAAACGAGGGTACAAACTTAAATCTACAATTATAAAAAACTTTGAGGAAACAAAAGGCAAAATGAATCAAAAGGAATTGTGGCGTTATCGAGCTCTTGTTGGTGGCTTTTATATTTTCAAACATGAATACATTTTTCTATTTAAAAAAGATAATTCTTCTAACAGACACAAATCATTGGTGTGATTAATGGCTACCACTCACGTTTTTATAGTTGATACTAAGACTTTTATAATTCATTTAGAATATTTATTTGCCGGAACCGGTGCTGGCGATAAAATCGTTGATTTCAACAATTGTATTACGACGGATTTACCTCATACAACCGAAAATAATTTAGTGAGCATGATCGCCGATTCCCAAAGAATTAGAAAAGATGATTTTGTAATTTTTTACCTTCAACAAAATTCTAGACAATGTGTTTATGAGGGGAAATTTTATGGTATTTTTAAAGCGAAGGAAAACTTATCTTTTCTAGACAATAATAATCAGCTACAGTATCTCAAGAATGAATTAGTAAAGTCTCTTACTTTTAGAACGTTGCTCGAACCTTATCAAGTATTTCCCAAAGGCGTCACAGAATGGGAAGCACTTGACGAGATTAAACTCATTCAATCTCCAAATCAAATGCTCTGGAGTTTAATTTACAGAAAACTTAAAGGCAATCGTGGAAATACGATGATTACAATTTATGAAAGCGAAAGACTTTTTAAATTGCTTCGTGATAAAAATAGCAGACGAACTCTAAATTCAAATCGCTTTACATACGATATTGATACTCAAGAAATTATTGTAAACCACCAAAGAAACAATTACGCAGGTCGAAAAGAAGCAATAAATATTTTTCCTAGACTTGAAAACAAATACATCAACTATAGAGCGTTTGAATCTCATTTACAAGCATATATTGTACAGAATATTGGGCGAGGTATAAACCAAACTCTTGACGCCTGCCTACTTGGAAATCTACCAATTGAATGGTTAGGGAATGAAGTGTCTTGCGGAGTAGGGATGCAGAGAATCGATGTGGCTTGTTCTCTTGTTAAGGATAGTTCTAGAATTATATCGGCAATTGAATTGAAGGCAGTTGAAGCAAATCCTAATAATATTAATCAATTACAACGCTATGTAGATTGGCTAGAACAATATTACATTCCAAATCGTATAAGTGATATTCAGCCAGTTTTAGTTTCAAAGAAAATTCATGACAAATCACTTACCTATTACAAAGACATCATCGACAGTTTTAATACTTTCAATACTAGAAATCACAAGTGTGTTCCTTTAAAATATATTGAATACGAGTTGGCGAATCATGTTCTGGTGTTTTGTGAAGTGCAGTATTGAAATCACACATAACAAGCTGTTCTTGCAAACTGCTTTTTTCTCATTCGTTTTCTTAAATTAATAAATGTCAAGCCTTGTTTGATAAATATCTGCATGGGTTTTTCGTATTACATTCTTGTTATCGGCAGCAGCATAACCGGAAAGCTTGCATTCTAATGATTTCCTCATAGTAGTGGTGTAGAAAGATACAGTGGGATGTACCTACGTTTTTAAATAACATATCATTATCCACAATCAACTTTCCACATCTTCCTCTCTTTCCACTAATGACCATTACCAGTCACCGATCACCCAAATCCTATAATCCTTTAATCCTACGAATCCTTCCGACTGAGTCGGATCAGACAATTTCTCCAAAAATCAACATCTTTCCCATTTCCCATCTTTCCATCATTTCACTTTTCCACCATTCCCATTATTTCCCCCATTTCATTAAATCATATATCCTTCGGGAGAGCTCCCGCATTATCGGCAACGCTTTCTCCTCCTCTATCGGCAAAAAACAGGCGATTACATACTTTACCTCTCCGTCCGCCACTATCCCCACATCATGCGTCCAGTAACTAAACCACCCCGTCTTATGATAATACATCGCACTCCCCGGAAGCCCTTGTGCCAGTTTCGACTTATCCAGTTGTCTTCCCAGCAACGTCATCATCTGCCGGCTCACCCACTCATTTATAAGCTCATTATTGTAGATTTTATACAAAAAATCCGCTGCATGCAGTCCGCAGGTCATAGTACTCGGCACCTCTGCATATCCCGGATCCTCCAGCTTTCTCTTCAAAAACTTCCTCGTCACTTCGCTCCCCTCCCATCCGTAGATTTTAATCAGCTTATTTATTCCGGGGCGGGTAGCGACATCTATCAGACAATTCGCTGCGGAATTATCGCTTCTTGTAATCATCAGATCCAGCAAATAACCAATTGTGACAGTATCTCCGCCTGCTAATAATGGTCTTGGATCCCATTTGATTTCTCTGGTTCTGTCAACCGCATTATGCTCTTTTACGATATGAGAAGTTTCAAGCCTGTACATCCCTTCACTAATCTGCCAGAGTATCGTTGCAGCCACATACATTTTATAGACGCTCGCCGGATAAATTAAATTTTCGGGTTTGAAGCCGCCAAGAACGGGCTTATCCCCCGTCAAATCGACTACTGCAAATGATATTTGCTCGATTCCATCCTCCCCCACGTTAAAATCCTTATCCAGTTCAAGTTTCCGGATAATGGAACCTAACTCCTTATCAAAACGATCATCTGTTTCAAAACCGAACTGCAAATCCTTCCCTTGTCCATTTAACCCTGTTATCATAACGAAGCAAAACAAAAGAATACATTTTCTCACTTTACACCTAACTAAATTAATTTAACCTCCTAAAATTAGCAATTTAATTCAAAATAAACTTATTTTTACTGCTGACTTTTATATCTTTTTGGAGGCGTCATGAAAATGCTCTGTTTTTTGGTTTTGTTTCTGATTACTTTAACTATTGTCCATGCGCAGTCGTTTAATCTTGCGAAGATGGATTCTCTTTTTGCACTCATTGATAAAAACGACAAGGGAATGGGTTCACTATCCCTTTTTCAGGATGGCAAGGAAGTTTATCAAAAAACCATCGGTTATTCGGATTTTGAGAATAATATCTTATCAACTGCAACAACAAAGTACCGGATTGGCTCAGTTTCCAAAACTTTTACTTCAGTAATTATACAGCAGATGGCAGAAGAAAACAAAATAACCCTTAATACTCTTCTCTCTGTTTTCTTTCCTCAAATAGTTAATTCAAATAAAATTACAATTGAACACCTTTTGCGTCACCGCAGCGGCATCCACAACTTCACAGATGATCCGGAATATACCACCTATATGACTAACCCGAAAACCAAAGAGGAATTACTTGAACTGTTTACCGCATTGCCAAGTGACTTTAATCCGGATGAAAAGTTTTCTTATTCAAACACGGGTTACGTATTATTAACAATGATAGCCGAGAAAGTGGACAAAAAATCCTTCGGGAAAATCCTTGAGGAGCGGATAGTTTCGCCGCTCAAGCTTAAAAACACTTACTATGGAAGCAAAATAAATCCCGCCAACAAAGAGGCATTTTCTTACAACAAACTCGAATTCTGGGAAAAATCTCCGGAAACCGATTTGTCAATCCCGATGGGTGCGGGAGCGATTGTCTCAACACCGACTGACTTAAATATTTTCTTCAACTCTCTCTTTTCCGGCAAACTTATTTCCTCTTCCTCCCTGGAAACGATGACGTCCCTGAAGGATGGTTTTGGACTTGGTATTTTCTCTATCCCCTTTTATGAGAAAAAAGCTTTTGGACACACTGGAGGCATCGACGCATTCAGAACAACCGCGGCTTTCTTTCCGGACGATAATTTTTCCGTTGCTTATATATCCAACGGAGCAGTGATGATCCCTAATGAAATTCTTTTAGGGGTTCTCAATATCTACTATGGGCGGGATTATGCGCTCCCTGATTTTAAGACACTCATCCTCAGTTCTGAAGATCTGAATAAATTCCTCGGCACTTATGGGAGCCCTACCTTTCCGCTAAAAATAACAATATCCAAAAAAGAAAATGTTTTAATTGCCCAGGCAACCGGCCAGCCTTCATTTCCTCTTGATGCTTATGAAGAAAATAAATTCAAGTTTGATGGAGCGGGTATTAAAATTGAATTCATTCCCGACAAACAACAGATGATCCTCAAGCAATCCGGAATGACATTCACTCTTGAGCGGGAAAAGTAACAGGCAAATAAATGTGGGTTATTCTTGCGCTACTTAATCCGGTTTCGGAATCCTTCAGGAATGTTTTCAGTAAGAAGGCTTCCCTGCAGGGGGCGGATCCATATCTTGTTTCATGGTTTAACAACTTTATACCGGTATTAGTATATACTCCCCTTCTGTTGTTTATCGATCTCCGTTTCACAGAAGAGTTTATAACGGTTACGGTTATTTCAGGATTTATAAATATAGTTGCGGTACTGCTCTATCATCGGGCAATTGCGGAAGGGAATATTTCCGAAGTAGTTCCAATGCTTAGTTTCACCCCATTATTTTTATTAGCCGCATCACCGCTTATTATAAATGAATTCCCTGACTGGCACGGAGTTACAGGACTGCTGCTGATAGTTCTGGGTTCTTATATGCTGAATATCAACCTTGCCAGATCAGGATTCCTTTCGCCGTTCAAGAGTCTTCTGCGAGCCAAGGGAACCCGGTATATGTTCATAGTCGCATTTATCTGGGCACTTTCGTCCAACTATGATAAAATAGGGATTCAGCAGTCTTCCCCATTGCAATATATAATATTTCTTAATCTGTTCGTATTTGTTGGGATCACAATAGTTCTGCTTTTTCTAAAGCGTCTTTCAATTCCGGCGATAATTCACACTAATAAGAATGTGGTTATTGTGGGAATATTCACCGCATTCGGTTTTTTCCTGCAAATGACTGCACTCTCCCTTACTCTTGTTGCTTATGTAATTGCGCTCAAACGAATGTCCGGAATGATCACGGTTATATGGGGATACTACTTCTTCAATGAAAGAAATATTCACGAAAAGCTTGTCGGTTCGGTAATCATGTTTGTTGGTGTCCTTTTAATTCTTTTACCTTTTTAGTATATTGAATTATGAATTTCAATAGTGTAAAAAAGGATATCCGGAATCTGATTGAAGCAATCCGCTCGCTTGAGAAAAAGCCATTGATAATCCTGCTTTCGGTGGCAATACTTCAGACAGTTTCGTGGTATTATTCCTCGCGAGCCTTTTTCAGGATAAATATATGGCCCGGGTATTCCACTTATGAGCATATATATTTAGTTGAGTACCTTTATTGGTTCCTTGCGGACTTTTTCACCCTGGGGATCATCCCGGTTTTGCTTATTATTTTTCTGTTAAAGGAAAAACCCAAAGATTATGGAATAACTTTCGGAGATTACAAAAGCGGTTTCCTTTATTCCGGAATTTTTCTTGCTTTCATGATCGTAATACTTTGGTTTGTCTCTGCACAGGAGGAATTTGCACAGGTGTATCCGCATTATCCTTATGCAAGGAACAACTGGAATGTTTTCTTTGTTTTTGAAGCAGGGATGCTCTTTTACATGATTGGGTGGGAATTTATATGGAGGGGTTTCACATTATTCGGGCTTTTTGAGAAATTCGGTTATTATGCCGTTCTCATACAAATGATACCGTTTGTAATCCTTCATAACGGGAAACCACCACTGGAGACTTTCAGCTCTATAATCGGCGGTATTGCTCTTGGCATACTTGCACTTAAAACACGTTCTCTTTTGTATTGCGTAATAATCCATTTTGGTATTATGTTTACAATTGACTTCTTCTCCGTAATGCGGTATCGCACTGCGGACTATGGAGTTTCTTTTAACTCTTTGATTAACCTGATTAAAAATTTATTCTGAGGATAGTATGAAATTTTCGTTAAACGTAGATCATATAGCAACAATCCGCAATGCGCGGGGTGAAAGCCAGCCTGATCCGGTAAGTTATGCTCTAATGGCTGAACAATTTGGTGTTGATGGAATTGTAGTTCACTTGAGAGAAGACAGAAGGCACATTAATGACCGTGACCTCCGTCTGTTAAGAGAACTCCTGACCACAAAGCTTGACCTGGAAATGGCTGCAACACCGGAAATTATAAAAATTGCCTGTGAAACACTGCCCGAACTAGTAACGCTGGTTCCTGAAAAACGACAGGAACTGACTACCGAGGGGGGGATCAACGTTATAGATAATGTTGAACTGCTGAGAAATACCATTGAAGAGCTTCACAATTATGATATTCCCGTTTCTTTATTTATTGAACCGGAAATTGAGCATATTGATGCAGCCAAGGAAATTGAAACCGACTTCATAGAAATTCACACCGGGGTTTTCGCAAATGCACTAACTGAAGAAGCACAGCTTGATGAACTCGATAAAATCCGTTTAGCCGCGAAGCATGCAAAAAAGCTTGGTCTTGGAGTAAACGCCGGGCATGGACTTAACTATAACAATATAAAACTTTTCAGAGAAATAACCGATGTTGATGAGGTTAGCATCGGGCATGCGGTAATCGCCCGTTCAGTATTCTCGGGGCTCAAAGAAGCGGTAAGAGATATGATAAAGTTATTAAACAACCTGCAATAAAGAAAGGGAATAAAGATGAATATTAACAGTTTCGCAGCTCAGAAGCCAAAAAGTGAATTAACCCCATTTATTTATGCGCCGGATTCGTTAAAAGCTCATGAAGTGATTGTTAAAATAACACACTGTGGAATTTGTCATAGCGATATTCATCTGATAGATAATGACTGGATGGTTTCAAAATATCCACTGGTTCCGGGGCATGAGATAGTCGGGCTAGTGACTGATACCGGAAGCGATGTAAAACATTTAAAAGCAGGAGACAGGGTGGGAATTGGCTGGCAATCGGGAAGCTGTCATAACTGTGACTATTGCAACACCGGACAAGAAAATCTTTGCAAGCAGGGACAGCCTACCTGCAATGGTCATTACGGCGGTTTTGCAGAGTATGTGGTTACTGACAGCAAATTCGCCTTCCCGATACCGGAAGAACTGGAGTCAGTTAATGCAGCTCCGCTATTGTGCGCCGGAATCACCGTATATTCTCCGATGAGAATTTACGGAATAGAACCGCATCATAAAGTAGGCGTGGTTGGAATAGGGGGACTTGGACACATAGCCCTGCAGTTTGCAAAAGCATTCGGGTGCGAGGTTACGGCATTTTCCTCATCACCAAATAAAAAAGAAGAAGCTCTCTCCTTTGGTGCAAAGCATTTTGTAAACAGCACTGACACAAAGGCAATGCAGAGTATTTTCGGAACACTCGATTACATAATTACAACTGCGACAGCACCGCTCGACTGGGCTTCATATATCAAGGTACTAAGACCCAACGGAAGATTAAACTTCGTGGGAGGCACTGTAGGGAATCTTAATATCCCTGTTTCGCTGATACTTGGACATCAGAAATCAGTAAGCGGAAGTGCAATAGGCGGACGTCCGATGATGACTGATATGCTGAGATTCGCAGCCAGACACAATGTCATTGCCAAGACAGAAGTAATGCCGCTAAAAGAAGTGAACACAGCATTAACCAAAGTACGCGATAACAAGGCACGATACAGAATGGTACTTGAAGTTTAAGCAGTTTTTCAATGAAGATATTGCTGGTTGATAATTTTGACTCCTTCACCTACAATATTTTTCAGATCATTCAAGCTTCAGGACATGAGATTTCAACAATAAGGAATAATCTCGCTCGCAAGAGTTTAATAAAGCGACTTAATCCTGACAGAATTATAATCTCTCCGGGACCGGGTTCTCCGGATGAGTGTATTAATTCACTTAATGTTGTAAAAGATTTTCATGCCAAAATCCCAATCCTTGGCATCTGCCTGGGGCATCAGATAATTGCCAGTTTCTTTGGATGTAAAGTAATTCAAAGTCACAATCCAAAACACGGAAAAACCACACATATTAAGCACGATGGCAGCGTGATATTCAAACGGATACCGCAGAATACCGAAGTGGGACTTTACAATTCGCTCATTGTTGAAAATAAGAACCTGCCGGAAGAAATTACTGTTACGGCTTTGTCGGAAGAGAAGCAAATTATGGGAATACGTCATCGTAAATTTCCTGTTGAAGGAGTTCAATTCCATCCCGATTCCATTCTAACCCCCTCAGGGGCTAAAATGTTTAAAAACTGGTGCGATCATGAATATAGTTGAACTAGTCAATAAAGTATCAGCAAATCCGCACTCGGCCTTATATTTTGAGCCACCGGTTTATCGCGGATGTCAAACAAGATTCTTTGATTCTCCGGAACAAATTATAACAATCAATAATAAGAGTGAATCAGGAAGAATTCTCAGGAAGATTGAGAAGCTTAGCCAGACCAGAATAATTTTAGCACTTATGAACTATGAGTTCGGATATTTAACCGAGGACAAATTCAGCTCCCTGATTAATTCCTCCTCCGTTGAACCGTTTGCGCTGTTTTATGTCTTCCCTAAAAGAAATGTTATAACTTTTAATACTAACGAACTGGATTTTTCAGCCCTCCCGTGTTTGATAAAAGATAATCAAAAACTGATAAAAAATTTCAGATTAAACACTACGAGGACTGAATATATCAGAGCGATTAAAAGGATACGGGAGTACATTGAAAAAGGGGAAACTTACCAGACTAATTATACAGTAAAAGGGAAATTTGAAACCATCCCGGACCCTGCAATTTTATTTCTCAGACTTCTTTTTAATCAGTCATCGCGGTATAACTGGTACATCAATGGAGGTAAAGAAGCGATAATATCAATATCGCCCGAACTCTTTTTTCATCAAAATAATAAAGCTATCATAACCAAACCAATGAAGGGAACCGTCAGAAGAGGTATTAATCTAACTGATGATAGCCAGTGCGAAAATATGTTAAGAATGAGTTCCAAAGAACTTTCCGAGAATGTAATGATAGTTGATCTGTTAAGAAATGATCTTGGCAGGATTTCGGAGGCAGGGAGCGTAAAAGTCAGCAGACTGTTTGAAACCGAGAAATATGAGACTCTCTATCAGATGATCTCCACTATTACCGGCAGACTTGAGGATACGACCATATACAATACACTTGCAAATATCTTCCCTTCGGGTTCGGTTACCGGAGCACCAAAAATCAGGACAATGGAGATTATAAAATCTCTGGAGAAAGAAAGGAGGAGAATCTATACCGGTTCGATAGGAACAATCGAAAAGAACGACACCTCATTAAATGTAGCAATCCGGACTTTAGTAATTGACAAAAAGAGGAAGAGAGGGGAAATTGGACTTGGAAGCGGAATAACCTGGGACAGCAATCCCTTAACCGAATACAAGGAAGTTAAACTCAAGGGACGTTTTCTGACAAATCCCCCCCCCCACTTTGAAATTTTTGAGTCTGTTTTAATTGAGAACGGAGTTCCATTTTTACTTGACTATCACTTAAAACGAATGCAAGAAACCGCATCGTACTTTTTATTTAAATGTAATGTTAAAAAAAACGAGAAGGATATTTACAAGTTTGTAAAATCTTATGATCTGAATACTTATAAACTAAAGATAATTCTTAACAAATGGGGCTGCATCGCTTTAAGTGCCTCAGCAATAAAGCCTCTCCCCTTCCCCGCAAAAGTAAGAATCCCGGATAAGCGAGTCAGCACATCAAACCGGTTTCAATACTTTAAGACCACTTTAAGAAGTTTATATGATTCTGAGTACAGGAAATGTTTGCGTGAAGGTTATGCAGAGGTAATTTTCCTGAATGAAAGGGATGAAATTGCCGAAGGTTCTTTTACAAATGTTGTGGTAAAAAAGGGGAAGACTCTTTACACTCCCCCGATTGAAGCGGGAATCCTTAACGGAGTTTACCGGCAATCTTTAATTGACCGGAAGAAAATCGCGGTAAAGAGTTTATGCTTACGGGATTTAAAAGAGGCGGATAAAATCCTGCTTATAAATTCCGTAAGGAAAGAAATCCATTTAACGCCGGATTCCGTAGATTTCGGCGAGACTAGAAACTGTTAAAGTAATTAAAGCCTTTAAGACTCCATTTGCCATTAATCCAGACAAACTTAGCAAAACTGGCTCCATCACCCCCCTCAGTTGCAAACAGATAAACAGTCCCTTCTGAACAAATTATCGGATCGTTGGAACAGTCCGGTCCTGTAGTCGGATCTGCTTCATACATAAACTCATTTGTAAATGCCTCAACAATTTTTTTAATTGGCTGATTAGTGAACTCTTTGATAGACTCGGCATTTTTTTTCATAACTCCCTGACAGAATCTGTTTATTGTTTCTTTAATCTTATGGGGATTTGCCTTTCTGAAGTTGCAGTATATCTCACTTATGGCGGTATCGTCCCATTTTTTCCCTTTTTGGACTTTCAGGATAGTTACCTTTAACCAAACAATTCCTTTAACAGCGCTGAATTTCTCGCAACTGATTTCAGTTTCAATCCTTGTTAGTGATAGTCCCTTGCTTTCGGGATCAATAACTGATGAACCTATCATTTTATCATTGAGGAAGAGTTCGATTTTAAGTTTTGAGGGAATGCCATTATTAGTGAGTGAATTCCAGTCTTTCTGATAACCGGGGTAAATAGTAACGGCAGGCTCAGAAATATCTCCCAGTTCCTCGAGTTTGCCAAGAAAGATTGCTATCCATTCCCCAACTCCGCTTCCTTTAACCCCTTCAACCCATGCTGTTTGCTGGGTGAAGTCGAATACATTTGAAGGGTTATAATTGGCCACATTGCTTGCTTTTAATACTGAGGATGCCGCAAACTGTTTATTTTCAGATACCGGGATTATCTGAGAGAAAGCAATTTTACCAAGAGCAATTACCAAACCGACAATCAGGAAACACAAGTATGTTTTCATCACATTATCTCCTTACTTAGGAACGAGCCAGACCGATTCTTCGCCATAAAGTTTCTGGACTTCGTTAATGAATGTGTTTGTTAGTTTAATTTTCATTTGTTTAAGAACAAATCTGTTTCTGTCGTCTCCGTTATTAATCAGTTCAATAATAACGGACATTGCGCCCTGATGTTTCAGGAGAATTTCTTTAAGTGTTTTGATTGATTCGGGATCATATTTTTCCCGGTCAATTATGATTTTCAGATATTTAGTAAAACGTTCTCTTGCTTTCTCCATAGGAATGATTTCCTCAGCATTGAGTTTTACAGCATCGCCACTGCTTTCGAGTTTGCCAATTACCATAACGCATGCCTCGTCCTTAATAAATCCGGCAAATTTGGAGTAGGTTGAGGCAAACATTATACAATCGCAAAAGCCGGTAAAGTCATCCAGTTTGAAGAATGCCATTGTGCGGTTTGACTTATCTATCTTAGTATTAATTCCGTTTAACACTCCGCAAGCCCTAACTGCCTGGGATTCGGTAATGTGTTCCGTTTCACCGAGGTGAATATTACTGAAAGACCTGTACTCGAGTTCAAATTTCCGGAGGGGGTGATCGGAAACATAAAAGCCGATAACTTCGCGTTCCCTGGCGAGTTTTTCACTTTCGCTCCAGTCGTTGCAGTGATCAAGTTTTGGCTCCATAAGAGAAATATCGTTTTCATCAAAGCCGAAGAGACTATCGGTGTTTTTTCTTTTATATTCCTGAAAGCGGCTGCCGAAATTCAGAGCACTTTCAACATTATGAAGAAGGAGTGCCCTGTTTTTATTCACAGAGTCAAAAGCACCGGCAAGAATCAAGCCCTCCAATGTTCTTTTATTTACGACTCTGGTATCCACATTAGAACAGAATTCAAAAAGGGATTTGAAATTTCTGCCAAGTTTTTCTCTGCTTCGTTTAATTTCCTCAATGGCGTTAACCCCAACATTCTTAATGGCGGAGAGACCAAATCTGATCTTTCCCTTTTCGACATCGAAAAAGACTGATGGTTTATTGATATTCGGAGCAAGAACAGAAATTTTGAGTTTGCGACAATCCTCGAGGAATTTAGCCACTTTATCCTGATCACCGAATTCGTTTTTAAGATTTGCGGCAAGGAATTCAGGCGTATAATGTGCCTTGAGGAAAGCGGTCTGATATGCAATAATCGAATAAGCAACCGCATGGCTTTTATTAAATCCATAGTTGGCGAATTTATCTATATTCTCGAAAATTTCCGAGGCAACTTTTTCGCTAATCTTGTTTTCGACAGCACCTTTAATGAATTTGGCTTTTTGTTCGGCCATCATTTTGAGGTTCTTTTTTCCCATAGCACGGCGAAGGATATCCGCTTCACCGAGACTCATACCGCCGACCTTATTTGCGATCTGAATTACCTGTTCCTGATAGACGATAATTCCGTAGGTTTCCTTAAGAATGTCCCCGAGAATGGGATGGGCATATTCAATTGGCTTTCTGCCATATTTCCTGTCGAGAAAGTCATCAATGAACTCCATTGGTCCGGGTCTGTAAAGAGCGTTCATAGCAGCGAGGTCTTTAATGGAGCGTGGTTTAAGTTTTTTCAAGTACTCGCGCATCGGGGGGGATTCAAACTGGAAGACTCCTGATGTTTGTCCTTTGGCAAAAAGTTTATAAGTCAGTTCATCGCCATCCTCAATCTCGTCAATATTGATTTCGATGTTATGATTCTTTTTAACCAGTTCGATAGTATCTTTGATAATAGTAAGAGTGCGGAGACCGAGGAAATCCATTTTAAGGATACCGAATTTCTCAAGTTCGAGCATGTTGAACTGGGTAACGATTTCATCCTGAGCAGCGGGGTTGGAGAGTGGAACGAAATCGCTAACGTCAGAAGGGGCAATAACTACACCGGCGGCGTGTTTGCTTGCATTTCTGTTCATTCCTTCAAGAACCTTAGCGTGCTTGATCAGGTTGACTATTTGCTCATCTTTTGAATCTTTAACCCATTTAAGTTCAGGAACTTCATTTAATGCAGTTTCAATGGAATAAACCTTCCCGAACTTCGAGGGGATATATTTAGTAATACTATTAACAGTGGAGATAGGAATTTTAAGAACTCGTGCCACGTCGCGAATAACGGCTTTCGAGGAGAGAGTATTAAAAGTAATAATTTGCGTTACGCATTCGTGTCCATACTTATCTTTGACATAATCAATGACCTCCCCGCGCCGGTCGTCAGCGAAGTCGACGTCAATATCAGGCATTGATTTTCGTGCGGGATTAAGGAAGCGTTCAAAGAGGAGATCGTATTTACGGGGATCGACATTAGTAATTCCAAGTGCATAAGCGACAATGCTTCCTGCGGCACTTCCCCTACCGGGACCTACAAGAATATTTCTTTCGCGAGCGGCATTAATAAAATCGGCTACCACAAGGAAGTAGCCTGCGAAGCCCATATTTTTAATCACATCAAGTTCATATCTGAAACGATCTTCAATTTCTTTAGTAAGATCGGGGTATCTTTTCTCGAGTCCCGCATGAGCAAGTTCGCTGAGATAATCATCCAGATCAGTTGCCCGGCTAGATTCGGGTATTGGAATTGTGGGGAAGTGAAGGGTTTCTTTATCCTTCATGAATATTTCTATTTTGTCAGCGATTTCGAGAGTGGATTCAACAGCTTCGGGGAAGTCGCGAAACTGATTGATCATTTCGTCCTGGGATTTAAAATAAATCTGGTCAGTACCGTAGCGGAGATTCCGGTAGTCCCCTTCTCCGGTTTTATCGGAAAGAAGGAGAAGGATATTATGGCTATAGGCATCTTCCTGTTTAATATAATGGCAGTCGTTGGTGGCTACAAGTTTAATCCCGAGTTCCTTACCAATACGGGGCATTCCTTCGAGGACGGGGAGTTCTTCTTCCATGTTATGGTTTTGGATTTCGAGATAGAAGTCGTTGCCAAAAATATCCTTATAAGTTTTTGCGACTTCTTTTGCTTTTTTGTAGTTACCCTCAGCCAAGTCAGATGCGACCACACCACCGATACATGCGGATGTGCAGACAATTCCTTCTTTATATTTCTCAAGGAGTTCGAGGTCTATGCGGGGTTTATAGTAAAACCCTTCGAGAAATCCGTAGGAGGAAAGTTTAATGAGGTTGTGGTATCCCTGTTGATTTTTTGCAAGGAGAATCAGGTGGTTGTAGTATTTCTTTTTTCTGCGACCAACACCTGTTTGATCATCAGAGCGTCTATCATGCCGTGATCCTTCTTTAACGATATAGGCCTCCATACCTATAATTGGTTTGATGCCGGCTTCCATTGCATGCTTGAAGAAGGAGGGGACACCATAAAGCACCCCATGATCAGTAAGTGCGACGGCATGCATATTGAAATCCTTTGCTGCTTTCACCAGGGTTTCTACTTTGCAGGCACCATCCTGCAAGCTAAAGTGGGTATGATTATGTAAATGGACAAACTCAGGCATTTTTATTTTTTTTGTGAAGTTTAACGGAATTTACTTTCTAATTTTAAGAAGAAAAAAGTTAGGAAAAAAATTTTATATTTGGGGGTAATAAGTCAGAAACATTTTATGGTAATCTAAAGTTACTTTTCCACTACAACAAGAAAAGATAAACTCAAAATAACAGACCTTAACAAACTTGCATATTTATTTTCCCAAATCTCAATTTCGAGATGGTTTTCAACACAAATAAATATTTAGAAATGTAATTATTCTCTGATAACTTTACGAGTAAATATAACTATCAACATTGTTACTAAGAAAAGTCCTAAAATTGATTCTGCAAACATCAAGAATCGTTGAATTTGGTTTGAAGGTAGTATATCCTGAGAGCCGAGATTTGAAAATGTGACACAACTAAAATAGATGTAATCCAAAAATGAAGATGTAAATCCCGTCATAGTTGTCAGCGGAGAAATCATGTACAAAAAAGAAAAAAGAAGTATAACAATTGCCGCAGTTAAGAGAGTGTGCTGCCATTTTTCACCATAACCACACATCATATCAAAGAAAATCAAGTCTAAATACCATTTTATTTTTATTTTCTTCCTATTGTTCTTTACCGTTGTGTAATTAAAATTCCTCCTGCTTCTCATTTCTAAAATATGAAATGGTATCATTTCTTCATATTTTGAAATTGATTTATATTTGGTTTTAATATGGTGATAAATTACATACGGAGCATAGAACCTGCCAATTTCAGCTTCAAAGTTAGTAATAAAACCAGATTCGCTAAAAACCTTATGTGGCTCAATTCTAATATCGTTAAAATAGGCTTCTCTAATATCTATGTTCTGAAAACACGAAATATTCTCAAAATTGGTTTCATAAAAGAATGCCCCTTTGAAATTGCAATGCTCAATATGACTCCCGCTAAATTCAACATATTCAAAATGAGAATTAAAAAAATTGCATTGATTAAATATAACCTGTAATAAAGCTCCCGATAAATGAATATTACTAATGCTAACGCTTTTATACTCCCCGCCAAGTATTAAACCCCTCCAATCTACATTATCAGGAATTGATATACCATTCACCGGAAATCTTAAATTATCAGGGAAGGGGGGAAGTCCCTCTGAAGGGACAATTCCCGCAGCCAGTTTTGTCAATATGTATTTTCTTCTGACCTTACCCTCAGTAGTCCGCCACCGTTCACGTAATTTTTCAATTTCATCCGGCAGGTAAAATATTGTTGATTTAATTGGATCTTCTTTTTTATGGTTATTATTTTTCTTAAACAAAAACATATATCATCCTTTATAAAGCTAACTGATTTATTTTTGATGGAATCATTCCCAATGGAAGGATATAATCTGCAATACCGGATTCTGTGACAGACTTTGGCATTGAGGAAAATTCAGCCAGAGCGGGATCCTGGACAATTGTAATACCCCCATTTTTTTTAATCGCCCTCATACCTTCCACCCCATCAGAGCCCATACCGGTTAGTATCACACCCATTAATTTACCTGCAAAGATAGTCGAAGCGGTTAACATTGTTTCACTAATGTTAGGAAAAATAAACGGTGTGGATTTTTCTTCATAGGCAAAAATTACACGGCGATTATCTAAGTCTTTAATAATTCTGGTATGAAAACCTGATTTTGCTACATAAATTCGTAAATTGCCCTTATTTAGCTCCAACCCGCTTTCTGCAAGTGAGATTGGTATCGTTGTTTTTCGTGAAAGGATTTCCACAAAATAAGCACTTGTTAAGTTATGGAGGACTATAAGTAAGGGAATTTTTAATTCATTATTTAACCGGGGGATAATTTTGGTCAGGGCTTTATCTCCGCCGGCAGAGGCACCAATTATTATAAATTCTATCAATGTTTTAATCTTTTTTATATATACATTTCCCGACCGTAGAGTCGATACCATTAAGCGCATTAAAATACTCATGTATAAAATCGTTATGTCCAAGCGCAAGATAGCCCCCGGGTGCCAGAAGTTTCCAAAACTTTTTTAAAGCGAACAACCTGGTTTCGTTATTGAAATAAATTAGAAGATTTCTGCAAACAATAATATCAAAATAATTATCGGAAAAATCTTGCATTTCAAAAAGGTTTGCACATTGAAAAGATATCCTGCCCAGAAGTTCTTTTTTAATCGCCAAAACAGAATCAGAGTTTGCATATCTATAGGTTTCATTTATATTATCTCCCTCAAAATATTGTCTGTACACAAGGGGAATGGGTTCTCTAAAAGAATTTGAGTCATATTTACCCCTTCCAGCTTTTTCAATATTATCCGCTCTAATATCCACTCCGTACAAATAATAATTACTGTAGTCGTTTGATTTCAGTAGGACAGCAAGCGAATAAACTTCCTCTCCTGTAGAGCAAGGAAGAGATAATATCCTTATTGTCCTGTTTTGATTTGCAGGAATTAACTTAATTAAGAAAAGCAACTGTTCAGACTCCCGGAAAAAGAAAGTTTCCTTATTGGCAATTACATTGATATATTTTTGCCATATATCCGATTTAATTGTTGAAAGATTAAGCTTATTTATCACATTATCAAAATCAGAATTAATTTCACTCCATAAACTGGCAATTTTAAGAGCCCTGATTAAGTTTTCTTTTTGATCGTTCCTAAAACTGATTCCTATTTTATGAGAAATTAAATTATTAAAAATCTCAAAGTTAAAGAGCAACATTAAATCCTGGTTTCAATAAATTGTGCTGTTGTTATATCGCTTTTTTTCAGTAGCTCCAGATAACTTCTTAAAACCTGTTTCGAAGTCTCGGTCTTTAATATGAGAAGTGCCTGAATCACTGAACGAGAAATATCATCAATCGGGACCTTCAGATATTGTACCCAGGTATCAATATCACCATCAAATCCTAAGTATGCGAGAGACAAAATGGCAACAGCTGCAACTTCTGCATCCACATCGTTTTGCATTTTTTTCAGAATATTTACTGATTCATCTGATTTAATATCTTTCAAAGCAGCAGCTGTGTGTAATCTTATTTCATTGTTTTTATCGCGACTGAGTTTTTTTATCACTTTAATGGCAGACGGATCTGTAGAGTTTCTTAATGCTGAAGGTATTAGTTTCCGAAGATTGTTATCTGTGCTTTTAAGCACTACTTCTATTTCTGATACCAGCAAGTCAAATTTTGATTTTGATAAGAATTGCATACTAAAAATCTGAAATGAATTCGACAAAGAGAGTAAAGTGATAGCCCAGTTCTTTATTTGATTATTTTGAATGCTCAAAAGGATTATTTGAGCCTCATTCCAGATAGAATAATAATCTGTTTGAGGAATAAATTGATTTAAAAACACAAGAAAAGCAGAAATAATATCCTCATTTTCCCTCTCGATTAATCCCTGCAAACTTAATTCCAGTATTTGTATATTTCTTTCAAAAGCTAAGAGAGCCAGGACTTGTTCGGCAGAGGGACAAGATCCTCTTGCCAAAACCGCATAGTATATTAATCCTTTAGCTTTTAAGTCTGAATTTTGGAGATTTGACAGTAAAAAAACACTATCGGTTTTAGCAATTTCTTGCAGTATCTGCAAAACCTTTTGTTCGTTTTTATCGTGCAATCGAACGATGTAGGGAAATGAAGCTCTATAATCAATATGATTCAATAAAGTTAAAGCTGTTTTGGAGTATTCTTTTTTATTCGAGAGATAATCAACAATTCTTTTAATTAACTGATCCTGTTTACTTTTATCATATCTTTGGACTAATTTATTAAACTTCACGACGGAATTGTGTTCCCTCTCCAATATTTTATCAATTCCTATACAACTTAATTCAAAATAGTACGGATTTTTATCAAAACAAAAGTCCATGAGATATTCAAGGGCATCAGAATTGCCGTTTTCACCAATAAGTTGAATAATTGCCGGACAGAGTAAAGGATGATAGAGATACTTATAAATTAGTTCGAGGAAATAATTCTCTTTAGAATTTTTAAGGAGATGTAAAATCGTGAGTTTTTCCTCGTCATCTTTTGAGTCAAAATCAGTCAGCAAGTGTTTAATTATATCATCTAACCGGAAGTAGTAAAACGATTCAATCAGAGACAAGCGGACTTTTTTTTCTTTCTCAGTCTGATACAAAAACAAAAGAGAGGAAAGAGAGTTTATATCACCTATTTTACCCAATATATTAATTACTGCAATCCTGATATGGGGATCAGGATTATTTAATTCGCTAATAATCAGACTCGAATTCTTTTTATCAATAAGGATTGTTTTAATTCCATTCCTCACATTACTATCGGGATGGTGGAGATTGCCTGTTAAGAAAGCCAGTAATTCAGGGGAATTATCTGCGACCAACTCCTCAACAATCTTCAGACGAATCTGCCAATCCTGATGAGACAACTTCTCAATATATTTTGTTGTCATTATCGTTTACTCTTTCCTCTCTTACAAAAATATGTTTCTTCTGAAAGCTTAAATATCGTTTGAATTAAATTCCTTAAGGCTATTAACAAGCAATTCTGATTGTTCGGCATACTGCTGTGTTATTTTAATATTGCTTTCTTTTAACCGATTAACAGCAGCCTGAATGGTTTTTATCTTTTCCAAAGTTTTATGAGTATCTTCATTAGCTGTTACAATGTAACCATTATTGTCATTTATTGAACCCTCAATATGATTATTAGTATCAATAATACTCGTCAATTCATTCATTATTTTTCCATTAATATTTTCAAGGAGATCATCTGTTTGTTTATCAACTTTTTTTGCAAATTCACTCATTCCCTCAATGCTTTCTTTGATTTTCTCTATTTCACCCGATAAAGCATTCATTTTTTGCACATAGGTTTTAGAGCGTTCTTTAAACGTGTCTTTGGTTTCATTAATTTTTGCTCCGAGATCTCCAATTTTTTCCTCTATTTTGTCAGTAAGTTCTTTTACTTTCTGAGAAGAATCAGCAGCTTTTCCGGCAAGCGCTTTGATTTCATCAGCAATTACTTTAAAACCCTCACCCCCTTCTTTTGCTCTGGAGGCCTCAACTTGTGCATTCAAAGCTAAAATGCTGGTTCGTTGTGCAATATCCATAACAAGATCAGAAATTGCATCGATTTCACCCGAAACTTTCTTAACTTCATCGCTTGTGTCTTCTATTGCTCCAATTATCTTAGTCTGTTCACCCAAACGTTTTTTCTCATCTTCCCCAATATCATTAATTTCATTAAATATTTTGGACATTTCTTTTTTTATGTTTTCGGTATTATCACTCATGTTTTTGCTTTCTTTATCAGCATCTTTAATTATTGAGAGGTTTTCTTCCATCTCCTTACCAATAGAATTGATCTTGGCAATGGTACCTGTAATTTGTTGATTAAATGATGCAAAATTAGTTGAGGTTTCGGAAAGAGAAGTGGATATTTTTTGTATAGCCAGAAATTCATCCTGTGACACTAAATTCTTTAATTCATCAAACGAATCGTTATGATTTTGAACTAGTTGGTGATAATTTTTATTGTTTCGAGTTGTTTTCGAAATCTCACTTAAAATATTTTTACTTTCGAAAAGTTGGTGGTGTAGCTTTTTATAAGCAAATCCGATGCTATTAATGATAGATGTGAATTCATTTACATGTGTAACTGGTTTTAATTCGTCATCAGATTTGTGCAACGATAAAACAGCCTCAATAAATTCTTTGCTTTCTTTACTTTCCCGACTAACAGGAATTTGAAAGAAGTAAATGTATATGATAATGTAAATAAGGAACAAGCTAATCATTATTATCACAAGAAGTTTCTCAATCGCGACAGATGAATTTTGAAGGTTTGTACCTGATATCTCAAATAATTCATTTTCTTCATCAATAATCTTTTGAAGATTTGATATTATCAATTTTCCTTTTTCACCAATTACTTTGATATTATTCTCCTTGTTTACAGTATTTATTGCAAAAAGTGGGACGGCATCGAGTAAAGCATTAAAATGGTCTTTGATATCTGCAATCTCCTTTGATTTCCCCTGGGAATGAAATGCCTGCAAAGAATTGTCGATATAGCGCATGAAGGAATTTCTTAAAAGGGTTGCGTCTATTTCGATTTCATTAACAGCGGATTCCTGTCCGGAAGAAATAATCAAAGCAGCCTTTTTTTCTAGCTCCGCACATATTAACTGAGCCCGGGCAATGTTTTGTGCCGACTCATGATACTTAATACAAGCTGAAGTATCAATACTATTACTACTGATATTTTCATAAAATACATAATAATGCGCTAGAATTGTTACTCCCAGCAGGATAATCAATGCGATTCTTGCGCGGGTAATTATACTTTTATTTGAAGAATATTTATCGGAAGAGAGAACTTTATTGTCTTTCATTTTAACTCCATTTATCATTGTTAATAAATTTTAGCAAACTTTTAATCAATTTTTTTCATCAGTAATATTTTTGGTGTTACTTAACTTTCTTTTGAAGAACTTTGTCCAAATCAAGTTCAAAGAATACTGATTCTTCATTCGACGACACCTGGTTTGGGATAACTTTACAGAGCACACTCTTAATATAATCCGGATCTATCGGATTTATAATTTTATTATCTTCATAGTTGATAAATTCGTCGATGTCCAGTATTTCGGGTTCGCCAACAATGTAAAAGCCCATATAAAGCGGATTACCCATATCATCGCTTCTGGAGATGAAAATATTGCAGAGTTTTTCTTTATCTTCATAATTTTTCTTGATAAAGGGCAATCCCAGAACCGTATCAAGATAAATTACTGAGGTTGCATTACCTTTTATGTTTTTCATATCCCCCATATATTCCTTAAAACCTTCCAGCGCCAAACCCTTCTGATTGCTTTTTTCAATGAAGTAAACATCCTCGCTGGGGATGGCAAATTTCCACTCATTAATATTAAAACAGATCAGGCTATATGACTTTGTTGAGGATTCGGTTTTTTTATCAATATTGTCATAATTGTAGGTGTTTTGCCTCACGGGCAATAGTTGCAGTTTGTCGAGATTTATTTCGATAAAACGTTTATTTTCTGGGCTAGTCAGATAGTTAAAGATCTGATTTTCCCCCTCAAACATTTCCCTGGTGAGTTCTTTGCCAGAAATTCGACCCTTACTAGTCTGAGCTAACAAACCAACAAAATTTCCATTATCAAGCTTCACGACTATTATTTCATTTTTCTCGGTTTCCGTAATAGAGTTTTCTGCTTTGTTACTCAGATAATTGAGTGTGTCAATCAGAAAAAAAGAATTTGATGCAACTTTGCTGTCCGAAACGATTCCTTTTATAAAAGGATACTGATTCTGAAGTATTAAATCGTGTGAAGTATAACTCAATATATCACCTTGATGCACTACTCTTTGGACAGCACTTACGGGAATGACATACTCCTGTTTATTGATTAAAAATACGAACTGATCTGATATAGTGCTTTCAGAGCTGTTATTGTTTGTAAGTGTTTCTTCTTTGAATTCCGCAGTATTATTTTTCCCGAGAAATGAAATCAATGCATCTATATTTACAATGGGGACAATTGTTCCATCTCCTAGCAAAGTAACAGTTTGAAAGGGGGGAGTATCCTTGATGTGGTTCTGGGAAGATATAATAAAGTCATTAAATCTTTTTATTACAACTTCTTCACGCTCAATTTCACAATCCACCAATAGTCCAAATATATCGTTTTTGCAGCGAATTATTAAAAGATTATAGAGTTTGTTATCATCAAGTTCTTCCGAGGAATCACTTTGAAGTAAGAACGATTTAAAGGGAATAACCGGAAGTATAATTTTAAGTTCTTTTTGTCCCGAATTAGAAATGCCCAGTTTTTTTGCTTCAACTTCCCATCTGTACAGATGTCCCATTGGTTTAAGTTTACTCTTTAACTTATCGGCAATAATCATATTTACAAGCCTAAGCGGTATACCGTATTTTGCGTTCAATTCTTCCAAGAGCAAAATATTATCAATAGAAATTGAATTGGGAAACTCCATCACGAATCTGGTACCTTTATTGTTTTCCACTTTTTCAATATGGATTCTACCTCCAAAATCATCAACCATTTTCTTTATTTCCCACATTCCGATTCCTTTACCACTTCTGGTCGAAGTTGAAGAAGCCGTACTTATACCACCTAAGAAAATAGTATTGAAAATTTCCTGTTCGGAATATCCTGTATGTGGGTCCAGATATTTTTTTTCCAAGGCTTTCTTTTCTAAATACTCTTTATTAAGACCAAGTCCATCGTCTTCAATTGTAATGATCACATTATTGGCTTCGTCGCGTTCAGATTTTACCAGTATTCTTCCTTTGACAATAGAAGTCCCGGCAAAACCATGTTCAAAAGCATTATCAATAAGGCTTAAGATATTTCGGCTAAGGCGGTCAACCACACTTCTGTCAAGGAGGGCTTCTTTACTGAAATTTTGTTCGAATTCTATTGATTTTCCTTTTTCCTTATTCAGTTCCTTAATTTTTGTTTCTAAGGCTCCGGCTATAGATGTCAAGGGGACTTGTTTTGCTTTTACAATGGTTTCATGCATTGACTGAGATATTTCATCCAGATCACTATAAGATTCTTCTAATTCATGAACGGGTTCTGCAGCCAAATTTTGCTTTGTTTTTTTCAATTCAGATACAGACTTTAGTATTCTGGATTTTGTTATAGTTAAATTTTCAACATTTTGATAAAGAGAATTTAACTCCTCAAGCTTAATTGCCACAGACACATCATTGCTTTTTGGCTCCCGTGATTTGACAACGGTCTTTTCCGACCTCTTCGAATTGGCATAAAATAAAGTAATATTTTCCCTATCAATTTTATTTCGAAGCCTTTCGTTTTGGCCGATGAGATTTGAGAACTCTTCAGGGGTATTTATGCTGGAGAAAAACAAATATTCAAATCTTGAGAGTGGACCTTCTTTTCTAACCGTTTCATAATCCGTTAACCGATGAATAAGAGTTTCCTTGTCCAGTTCTTCTTTTACTACTCTGGCATCTCTGTAATTAATAGGGATAGTTTTAACATTGAAAATATTAAGTTTACCTATAATAGCCGAAACAAGTCCCATCAAGCGTTTCCCATTGAAAACCTGTTCCTGTGTAATTTCAGGTCGGATTTTTCCTGTTTCGTTTATTTTAGTAATAATTTCCAGGATTTTGTTTTTATCTTCCTCAGTAAGGCAATTAGGTCTGTTACGAAATTCAGCAAGTTTTGCAACTGACGATTCGATATCTAATAATGATATCATAGTATCAATAATTTTAATAAATTCATCAATCTCAGAAGAAGATAGAGTAAACCCAAAATCTGAAAATTCCTGAGCTATGCTCATTATTTCGTAATTAAGAAATGAAAATAATCCGTTAAGGATGGGGGGTTCAACCTGTCCTTTAAGATTATGCATTTCACCTTTAATTATTGCCCAGTATCTCAACATTTCCGGTAGAGAACTATCATCATGTGCCAGAAGTTGTTTTAACGAAAAGAGAGAGCTTAACACTAATTGCAAAATATCATTTTGCTTTTGGTAAGTGGATTCGTTTGCCTTAATCTTTTCTGTTAATAGGGAGATGGCTTTTGCCTGACTGTTTTTGACTGACGGGGAGCCTTTCAGCGTTACTTTTAACTCGTTATAGACTGTGGTCAGAGACGAGGCGAGTTTTTTAGCATCATAAATATGCGAAGATTCAAGATGTTCAAGAATTTCGTTGTGAAATTCCTCGAGACTTTTTCCTTCCGCTTTATTATACTTGACATACTGAATAAAACGGGAAATGGGCATCATAATATTTGAGGGTAAAGTTTCGAAGGTATCTATGGAAATTTGAAAACCCAGATTTAGCAATATCTTTCCGAGTTCCTCGGGTAGGTTGCTTTTACCTTTCTCACAAAAATAATTTGCTCCTAATTCCTTAAAAGTAGAAAACTGACTCTTTTTTTCTTCGGTAGAAATAACTACAACATTCATTTTGCGCCAGATTTCATTTTTGTTTTTTTCTCGCAAGAAGCTTAAGCCATCCTGATTTGGCATATTAATGTCTAAAGTTATCACCCCTATTTTATCAGCATGATGTTGAAGCATTTCCAATCCCATATTTCCGTCTGATGCTTCAAAGATTTCAGTATCAGGCAAATATGAACGAATGATTAATTTTATATTCTCTCTAATTGAGAATTCATCATCAATAATCAGAAATGCGGATTGGTTAGTCTTGTGTGACATTATTATTCTCTTATATTTTCTGAAATTAAATTTGTGAGTTCATCAATACGGGGAGGTTTTCTTAAAAATTTAACACCGAGAATGCTTTCAACAGTATTTTTATTTCCCTCGTCGGCAGACCAAACTATTATTGGTGTGGATTTGATTTTTTCAATTTCGGAATCCCGAATTTCCTGAATCAGCTGAAAGGCAGTTCCAGCCTGACCGAGATGATAATCGGTTATGATTATATTATAATAAATTTCATCTTGAAGAATTAAAGTTCTTGCATCATCAAAAGCATACGCACCTCTGGCATGTTCTAATTCGTAGTCATCTTCAAGATAATCTTCTGCAATTTGATGCGGGGCATCATCATCATCAACAATAAGTATTTTAGCCATCCTTTTCTCCTTTTGATTGTTTTGTTCTTAATATTAAATTTGTAAATTAACTAAAAGTTCAGAAATTAAATTAACTTGTGAATTATACGTGACCTCCTTATATATATAATTTGCAAGTAATTTCATCTGTTTTCTAAGAGATTATGAGAACTCAGGTTTATAAAAAAAATATTGATTTATTATTTTAATTTGGGTACAGGTATTGGAATAAAATCCTTTGCGGGATTTCAGTTTGGTTTGTCCCCTGAGAAGCGAGCATTTAAAAGTGTCTTAATAAAACGAGAGTAAAGTAAGCAATAAAACATAACACAACCCTTAATTCGTTTATATTGGTACGAAATCTAAGTATTTCTAACAGAAAAAGCAAGTAATATTATTTAAATCTCAAGGTTTGTTGAAAAATCTTAAATTAGCTGTAAAATTCATATGCTGAACTTAACCAATTTCCTGTGGCTCCGCTTTTTAAATCACATATTGGGTTGTAAACTTTCAGTTAATGCTTTTTAATGTTCCTATCTGAAATATTGACAAAACTCTCTCAATATACAAAATGTTATTTTCGTTCCCTTATTTTGGGTTGAGGTGGAGCCTGATCGAATGACAGGCGGGACACTAAAGTGATATATTAATATAGTATAATAGTATCTGAGTCGTTTTTCTTCAAGGTCGTTGAAAAAGAAAGCCTTGGTTTGATATGATAATATATTTTCTGACATAATAACTCCTTAAAATTAATTACGGTACAACCTTAACTTACCAGGAGACATCCGTCCAAAACGATAAAAATAGACTACCTGAAACGGAAAGAGAAAGGGAGAAAATAGGTAAATTTGTTTTTCCAAGAACAAAAAAAGAGGTAGTCGATTACAAATTTAACACTTTTTTCACAAATATTAGAATTAATACCACGCTCTGTATCGGGTAAAAGTGTAGAGACATACAAAACCGATAAGCATTCGAAGGGAATAAACAGCTGTACCCACCTGGTATCGATGCTATTTTGTCATTTTGGGAAAGCCCACTCAATCAGGAATATAAGTTACGGACTACGCTCAATAACAGGGAATGCAAATCATCTGGGGATATTAGAGAAAATACCAAGTCGTTCCTCCCTGTCATATATAAACGAACACCGGAACTGGCAAATGTTCAGAGATTTATTTTTCAGGTTGAAGGAATATTACCAAAATGACGAAAAACAGCTAAGGAGGAAAAGATTTCATGGGGTAAAAAGAAAGATATATATGCTGGACAGTACAGTCATAACACTCTGCCTTAAAGTATTTAACTGGGCAAGTTACAGGAATGAGAAAGGAGCAATAAAACTCCATACCCTTCTTGACTATGACGGATGTTTGCCCTCGTATATCTTTATGACCAGGGGATCAGAAGCGGATGTAAAGCATGCCCAATATATGATTATCCCGGGAAAGAGTGTTGTAGTAATGGACAGAGGATACCAGTCTTTCAAAATGTATTGGGAGTGGACAAACAGAGATGTTTATTTTGTAACACGCCTAAAGGGTAATATAAAATATAGCAGCCTCAAAGAATTTCCACTTCCGGATGGAAAATATGAGAATATCCTTAAAGATGAGATTATAGAACTTTCAGATGAGGAATCAAAGAAAGAGTATTCCAAACCTCTGAGGCGGATTTCGGTATATGATGAAAAGAAAGACGCATGTATTATTCTTCTAACCAACAATATGTCTTGGACAGCAGGAACCGTTTCAGAGCTGTATAAAAAGCGCTGGAGTGTTGAGATTTTCTTCAAAGAGTTGAAACAACACCTGAAAATCAAGTCATTTATCGGTGTAAATGAGAATGCGATGTGGATACAGATTTGGACAGCAGTGTCTGAATTAAGAAAAAAGAGGAGATGCAGTTTCAGCAGAGAACAAATTTGCGTAAATTTGCGGTTCAAATTATTTCAAAAACAAGAAAAACTGATAATGAACTATAGTTGCGAAGCGCTTAAATTAATTACCGAACAGAAAAAAGAGTGGGAGGCATGCGGAAATGGTTATGCCTCGCTGAGTAGCGTACAGGTAAAAACATTTCAATTTGACGGATACTCGATAAAAGTGCAGTACAATCCGGGAAGAATGACTTCCACTTCTGCCAAGGTTGATCCGAAGTCGATAAAAGAGAGAAAATGCTTCCTGTGCTATAACAATCTGCCAAAGGAACAGAGGGGACTGGACTGGAAAGAGAATTATATAATTCTTGTTAATCCTTTTCCTATATTTCCGGAGCATTTTACGATACCATCAAAGAATCACCTCCCGCAAGAAATCAAGAATTCTTTTAAACTGCTGAATGAGCTTTCGTACGATCTAAGGGAGAGGTACACGGTTTTTTATAATGGTCCAAAGTGCGGGGCTTCAGCACCGGATCATATTCATTTTCAGGCGGGATTGAAGGGTTTTATGCCAATTGAGGAGGAGTTTGAGACGATAGTTAAAAAGCATGGGAAGGTTATTTCGGAGCAAAATGGATTAAAAGTTACCGGGGTTGATGACGGATTAAGGAAATTTTTAGCTATTGAGTCGGCAAATAGTAAGGAAATCAGTGATTTTTTCAAGAAATTTCTGGATATGTATTCCGATTCCGAGGAGGAGCCGATGCTGAATGTTCTTTCGGATTTTTCGGGTGATATGTGGAGAGTAGTTGTATTCCTGAGGAAAAAGCACCGACCCGGGGTATATTTTGCAGAGGGGGAGGAGAGAATTTTACTGAGTCCGGCATCTGTGGACGTTGGGGGAGTGTGCATAGTGCCACAGGAGAAGGATTTTAACAGAATTGATGAGGGGAAAATCAGGGGAGTTTTTAAGGAAGTGTTCATTTCGAGGGAGGAATTAGAAAATCTTGGAGAAAAACTTGCGAAAGTTTAAGTGGGATTGAAGGAGTTTTGACGTGGAAGGAGAATCGAACTAAGCACGGCTTTACCACGGCTTTTGTACGGCTTTACTACGGCTTTACCACGGCTTTATATTAATTTTAGATCGTTGGAAAGATAGTTTTATAGGGGATTTTGGTATCCGGGTTTGCGCGAAATTGTCTGATCCGACCGGTTGGAAGGATTCGCAGGATTATAGGATTTTGGTGACAGTGTGACTAGTTCCTGGTTCCTGGTGACAGGGAAACCAGGGGAAATCCGACACAGTCGGAGGGAAGTCATTAGGTCGTCATAGCCCTTGGTGTTCATGTATGGTCATTGGTTGTTTAAGGGGATGGGGAGAGTTTGAGGATACGGAAGGCTCCGCGGATTACCAGAATGAAGACGATGGTGCCTATTAATAAATCGGGAATGCCGGAATTTAATAGTTTTACCTGAATACCAGCCAGGATTACTCCCGCATTTATAATCACATCGTTAGAGGTGAATATCATACTTGCCTGAATATGCAATTCTTTACTTTTGGATTTCTGAAGGAGAAAGAGGGAAAGAGAGTTTGCTAAAAGAGCAAGGGAAGAAATAATTATCATCATCCAAAAGTCGGGAATATCTCCGGGGGAAAGAAAACGACGTATCACTTCGACAAATCCAAGAAAAGCGAGAGTAATCTGCAAATAGCCGGCAAGAGTGGCAACACGTTTTTTGAATAGAAGTCCCGCACTGACGGCAATAAGGCTGAGTCCATAAACAAGGGCATCTGCAAGCATGTCAAGACTGTCGGCAATAAGTCCCATCGATCCGGAAATCCATCCCGTAAGAACTTCGATAAGAAAGAAAGCGAAGTTTATCAGCAGGACTGTCCACAAAATATTTCTTTGAGCTGAGTGTTCTTTCTGTAAAGTTGGGGTGGATTCCCGTGAGTAAATCAGTTTACTGCCAAGGCTGAGCCGCTCCAGTTTATGTGATATGGTTTGTGAATCGCCTGTATGAAAAACAGTAAGTATGCGGTTCGGGATATCAAAATCGAGAGACGCTATTTGAGCTTCATCCTGAAGAGTCAAGCGAATCAGGTTTTCCTCGGAGGGGCAATCCATTTGAGGAATTTGGAAAGAGCTTTCTTTCATGCTGAACGGGTTTTTACATACTCTTTAACACTAAGGTAAATAACACCAAGGGCGAGTAAAATAAGAATAACATCGCCAATAATAAGTGGGAAATTCATTGCCGGGAGATAAGAGTCTTTCAATACGATAATGAGTGCGGCGATGGTAGTAAGGAGCATAAAAATTCCGGGTATCAAAGCAAATATGTATTTTTTACCTCTTTTCAGAAGCCAGATTGCCACGATTAACAGAGCTAAACCAGCGAGAAGCTGATTTGCGGAGCCAAACAGTTGCCATAGTTCTTTGAAGGCATTATAGTATGCAAGCAGGAACATGAGCACAACACAAAGAAAGGAATTAAAGAGATAAGTATTAAGGATTTTGGGTACTTTTTTAAATATCATCTGCCAGAATTCTTCGAGGAGATAGCGATTAAGTCTAACGGCGGTATCGAGAGTGGTAACAACGAATCCTTCAACCATAAGAATACCAAAGATAGCACCGTAAAGTTTGGGAATACCGAGTCCGTTAAACAACAAGGTTCCCATGGCAAGAGCGAAGGCGAGGATAGGGTTTGATTTAAGTGCCGGGTCAGAGGGATAAACAATTGAAAGATACTGGGAGTAATTCAATCCGAGACCGAGAGTGATAATGACACCGACAGCGAGCAAAGCTTCGAGCATCATTCCACCATAGCCCACGATTCTGGCATCCGGTTGTTCTTTGGAAATCTGTTTAGAGGTTGTTCCCCCCGCAACAAGGGAGTGGAAGCCACTAATTGCCCCACAGGCGACGGTTATAAAGAGGATAGGCCAGATAAGACCGAGATGTTCATTTCCGAAGGAAATTGATTCAGAGGGAAGGGCAATCACGGAACCATTCAAGGCTGCAACAAAAATTCCTATCAGCATAAAGGATATACCACCATAGAGGAGGAAAGAATTAACGAAATCACGGGGTTGAAGGACAATCCAGACCGGGACTCCGGCTGCAAAAATTGTATAGATTGAGAGAATTACCATCCAGGTAGTAGGAGTTATAACAACGGGATACATAACGCCTATACCAATTGAAGAAAGACATACTGTTATCGCAATTACTGAGGCGGTGAATATGTTAATATTCTTTTTATACAGGAGATAACCGATAAGGGGTGCAAAAATGGTAATTATGATGACTGAAGTTGATGCGATACCCCCGATTACAGCATAATGGACACCATCGACAATGACTTTATGGATGTATTTTTCCTCTTCGCCAAAGAATGAGAGGGGATATTTTGAGGAGAGGGCGGTGGTGGTAAGATTGAGGAAGACCGCGGTGACCATAAGAAGCATAATAAAAGTAAAGCTAATGAAAATTAAGAAGCCCTTTTTACCGAGGGTTTTCTCAGCGATTTCGGAGAGGGACTTGCCTTTTTCGCGCATCGAAGCAAGAAGGGAGGTGAAGTCGTGCACACCCCCCATAAAAACGGCGCCAATAATAATCCATAGCCAAACGGGGAGGTAGCCAAAAACAATGGCTACTGTGGGTCCGATTATGGGTCCGCCGCCGGCTATAGAGGAGAAGTGATGACCAAAGACAACAAATTTTTTGGTGGGGACATAATCAACCCCGTTTTCCATTTCTACAGCGGGGGTTTTATGAGATCCATCAATATCAAAGATGTATTCGATATATTTTCCGTAGATTTTGAAGCCGGCATAAAGAGCGATGGCTGATATTGCTAAAATTGCGAGAATATTCATAGTGTACAACCAAACAACTTGTAAAGAAATATGAAATTTTTCGATTCAAATTTAAGAAACTGTTATGATTCGGCAAAAATATATCCAGATTTAACGAAATAATAATTTGGTTTAGAATTAATATAAATTATTTTGGGAAGTGATGAAATTTTGAAACTATTTTGAATTGGTCAAGGTTATGTTTTAGAGCGTGACTTTACAAATCAACAATATTTAAGTTTAAAAAGACAATATGAATATGAAATTCCTAATAATTGGTTCAGGATTAGGTGGATTATCGTTAGCGTTAAGGTTATCCGCGAAGGGACATAATGTAACGATACTCGAAAAGCACACAAAACCGGGGGGTCGACTTAACCAGTTAAAAATGGAGGGTTTCACATTTGATGTGGGACCTTCATTCATGAGCATGACATACGAGCTTGATGAGCTTTTCGGAGCGATCGGGATGAAGAATCCTGTAGAGATGGAGGAACTTGAACCACTATACAAGGTATATTTTGAAGGGAAGAAAGAGCCATTTCACATATGGAAGGACTTAGATAAATTAGAGGAGGAATTCAAGGATTACGAACCCGACCTTAAGAGGAAAGTAGAGAAGTACCTGAAGAGAGCCGGGGAGTTTTTCCATGACACGGAAGACAAGGTGGTTAAAGCCAACTTCGATGGACTGCTGAAATATGCGTGGCAACTATCGAAAGTTCCGAAGAAGCACCTGCCATATTTATTCAGGACCATGTGGAGCGAGGTAGAGAAGAATTTCGGGTCGGAAGAAATCCGGGTGATATTCTCTCTGGTGGCTTTTTTCCTTGGTTCGACACCATTTGAAACACCTGCCATCTACTCACTTCTGAATTATACGGAGATGCGACACAACGGGTACTGGAAAGTCAGGGGGGGGATGTACAGACTTGTAGAGGAGATTATGAAAATTCTCGAGAACAAGGGGGTAAAGGTGGTTTACAATACTGAAGTGGTGAAAGTTGAAGAAAGAAACGGGAAAGCCAAGTCATTAATTGATCAGCATGGGAAGAGTTGGGAAGCGGATGTATTTATTTCCAACGGGGATGCGGCTGCTTTCAGAGGGGAGATATTAAATAGGCCCAAATTCAGAGAAGAGAAACTGGATAAGATGGAATGGACATTAGCCCCGTTTACGATATATCTTGGTGTTAAGGGGAGGATAGAAAATCTTGAGCATCACAATTATTTTTTAGGGAGCAACTTCAGAGGTTACGCAGATACTATTTTTACGTCATCAATAAATCCACAGAAGCCTTACTATTACGTAAATGTTTCCTCGAAGTCCTATCCGGAATGCGCGCCTCCAGGCAGTGAGAATATATTTATTTTGTGTCCCGTACCCGATTTAAGGTTTAAACCAGACTGGTCTGACAGGGAAGAACTTGCCGAGAATATAATAGATGATCTTTCAAAGAGAGTGGATTACGACATAAAGGGGAATATAATTGTAAAAAGAATAATGGACCCGGTTGACTGGGGAAAAACATTCAACCTGTACAAAGGATCGGGTCTGGGATTGGCGCATGGAATAATGCAAGTTGGAGCATTGAGGCCTAAAAACAAAGATGAGGTGCTAGAAAACCTTTATTATGTGGGGGCTTCGACGACACCAGGGACAGGGCTACCGATGGTAATAATAAGTTCAAGATTAGTTATGGACCGAATAACGGAGGACTATGGACTTATATAGAAAAATATCGTATGATGCGAGCAAGTTAATAACAAAGTCATACAGCACTTCTTTCAGTCTAGGAATAATGGCTTTTGAAAAAAAATACAGAGAGCCGATTTATGCGATCTACGGATTTGTAAGAATCGCTGATGAAATAGTTGATTCGTTTCACGACCACGACAAGGCATATCTTCTATCCGAGTTAAGGAACGATACTCTGCACGCAATAAAAGAAGGTATATCGACAAATCCGATCCTCAACTCATTTCAGGATACGGTAAACAGGTACAAAATTGATATGGAGCTAATCAAAGCTTTTTTGGACAGCATGGAAATGGATTTGAGCAAGTCTACTTACGACAAACCGTCCTATTCGAAATATATATACGGTTCGGCGGAAGTGGTCGGGTTAATGTGTCTGAAGGTGTTTTTAGAGGGGGATGAAGAGAAGTACAATAAATTACTAATGCCTGCAAAGGCACTAGGCTCGGCGTTTCAGAAAGTGAATTTTCTAAGGGATATTCAGGGGGACTTTGAAGAAAGAGGAAGAATATATCTACCGGATGCATCTGACCACAAAGATATTACCGACGCAAACAAAGAGATGCTTGAAAAAGAGATAGAGGCAGAGTTCGATCAATCCTTAAAAGGAATAAAGCGATTGCCGAATGGTGTGAAGTTAGGTGTTTATTCCGCATACCTGTACTACTCCAAACTATTCAACAAAATCCGAAAAAGGAAGATCGCTCAGATACTTGACAGAAGGACAAGAATTCCTAATCCGTACAAGTTATATTTATTATTATATTCGTATATAAAAGTAAGAGTTTTGAGGCTTATCTGATGTTAAAAAGGGCAATTAAATTCCTACTGATTTTATTATTAGGTACGGGTTCCGTATTTGGGCAAACAAAGCATCCCAAGGATGAACTGCCGCAAGAGAAGGTGGATTTTATAAGAACTATATTTTACGAAGCGGTGGAAGACGAGGATAAGAATGATGAGATGTATGAGTATATTGAGAATGCATTAAAATCGCACCCAAGCAATCCCTCATTCCTAACAGCATATTTGGGAGCTTCCGAGACTCTTGTGGCAAAACACTCGTATAATCCATACACAAAATGGACTTACCTGAAAAAGGGGCTAGTAAAGATAGATGATGCGATAAGGAAATATAAAGAAAGTCTGGAGTTAAGATTTCTGAGATTTTCAATTTTGCATTATCTGCCATCATTTCTTGGATTCTCGAAAGAACGGGAAGAGGATTTGATTACTCTGTACAGACTTTTGTTAAAGAAGGATTACAGCGAAATTGATTTTGAAGTACAGACGGGAATAATAAATTTTCTGATTGAAAGTGAGAGACTGACCTCAAAGCAGATAAAGGAACTTGAAAAAATAACAATAGCAAAAAAATAATGTACACATACTTATTAATAAATACCGGGATTATTCTTTTTCCATTCCTATTCAGTTTCGAAAAGCAAATAAGATTTTACAAACAATGGAAGAGAGTTTTTCTTTCGATAGCAGTGACCGGCACAGCATTTATTATCTGGGATATTATATTTACAATGAGGGGGGTGTGGGGATTCAACCCAGCTTATCACACTGGTTTATATATTATAAATCTTCCGTTAGAGGAGATTTTATTTTTTATTACGGTTCCCTACAGTGCTATGTTCATTTATGAGGTTTTGGGAGTTTATTTAAAAGAAAGAGTAATAGAGTTCAAGAAAGATACTTTTACATCAGTGGCGACCTTATTCTTTTTTGCGGGATTATGGTTTTGGCGTGATGAGTACACGGTAGTAGTTCTTGCGTCGTGTGCAATTTTTTTTGTAGTTGTCCATTTTAACCAAAACGGGATTGTGCGGAATATGAATTTCTGGAAGACGATATTTATAATATACGTTCCATTCCTGATAGTCAATTATTTTTTAACATCGCTACCGGTGGTGTGGTACAACAATGCAGAAAACATCAATTTCAGAGTACTTACGATACCCCTTGAGGATTTCTTTTATTCGTTTTCACTAATCGCTTTTTCGCTATTTTTCTACGACCGGTTCAAGTGATATTTCACTTTCCTTTTCTAATAAGTCTTTTAACATTATAAAACTCATAAGGTTTAACGACCCTAAGATCAATATAGGTCAGGAAGCCATATTGAGATCTTGGCTCAATCGCAAGGGTAACAAGGTTAGACTGAATCTGATTAAGCTTAACGAGGTAATAAGTTTCGGGTTTATCAAGTTTCGTGTCTTCAACAACTTCATAAGTGGGAGAGAGGAGCTGAGAATCCTCGATATAAAGTGAGTCAAGACCTGTAAGGCGATATTTCTGGATAATATCTCCCTTCTGGGGTTTATAATCGCTAAAGACGATCCCATGTTTATTAAGAACAGAAATGATGTCCTCGTCTTTTTTTGATATCAAGTAACCGAAAGGTTTATCAATTTCAAGCGCGGGTTTAATTTCGGAATAGATACCGTGCACATTAATCAAAGTATCCTTATCATTATTGGAGGTAACGACTTTCATCTGAACAGTGGAATCAGTATTAATAAAATGCTCCATACGGAGAGTTACCGCAGAGGGTTTTCGCTGATCTTTAAGACTTCCCCGCCCATAATTAACAACGGTAAGAATATACTCCGCATTAAGATAGCAGAACTTAACGAAAGCCTCGATACCCTCAGCCTGCACTTTTGCACGGCGTTCTATATTTTCTACATAGAGTTCTTTTCCGTTAGTACCTTTCTGAACAACTGCGAAAGTATTCATTACCCCAAAATTCTGGATCATTTCATTTATCTCGGTATTGTTTCTCCTAATACGATTTCTTCCGGGGGGTCCCCCAATCAAGTAGTTTTCGTATGAGATATTTTTACCGGTGAAGTATTCTTTGGCGAAAGGAAGAAAAGCCTTATCGGCAACTGCACTAAGTTCCTCCATTATATTGAGATTAGTAACAGTTCCATACTGAATTTCCGGAGTTCGGTAGTATCCAAATAGTTCCCAGTTTTTAGTATATGGATAATCTTCCGAAACATCGAGGACTGCTTCGGGGTAGTAGGTAAAGAAGAGTCTGTGAATTGCGTGGGACTCATGCTGTGAAAGGAGAAGGTGATCGCGGGAAATGTCTATCCGGTTACTGTTCATCCGGTTATTCATTTCGGAACCGTCGGGATTTACCTGAGGAAGAAGGATGATGCTAACCTTTTCGAGGAGGGAGTCGAGTTCGTGTGAAGCAAATTTTTTCAGAAAGAGAAGAGCTCCTTCCTTTGACGCCTGTTCATCTCCATTTTGCTGAGCAGTAATCAGAAGGGTAATTTTGTTTTTTTCTTTATTAAAACCCCGTTTAGAGAGGCGAAGGAAATAAATAGTTCTTTCAGCGACCGTTTGCGCAACGCTGTCGATTTCGATATATTTTGAAAAGTCGGGAAGAGATTTAACATATTTAGCAAGTGCCGTATACGAAGTCAATTCAGTAAAGTCCGATTTTTCGAGCTGAGTTTTATAATCCTGTGGGATCAAAAGAGTTGATAGAACCAAAAAAAACAAAATAATCTTCACAAATTCCTCATCTTAAAAATAAAATTGCTATACCGCAGACTGCGATGAATGCACCCAAAATACCAGTTACCGGTATTTTTTCCTTATAATAAAACTTAACCATTGGCAGCATAAGGATGGGGGTAGTTGACATAAGAGTAGAAGCGATTCCAACCTCAGTATGCGAAATAGCGATGAGGCTAAAGGTTATGCCAAGGAACGGTCCTATAATACTGCCTGCTATAGTAAGATACAGTGCTGTCGTATCTTTCCGATAGAGTTTAACGGGATTTTTATACTTTCTCAAAATAATCATAAAGGGAAAAAGAATAATAATAGAGCTAATAATCCTAACAAAAGTGGCAGAAAATTCGTTTATCTCTCCGAGCACAAAAGCGTTTTTTGCGAGTAATAAACCGACTGCCTGACCCAACGCTCCAAGAAAACCATAAACGAAACCCAAGCCGGTAATTTTGAACTTACTATTACCAGATTTTTTTTCAATGACCACCATAGCTATTCCGGCAATTGTAACCAGGATTCCGATTATCGATTGTAAGGAAAGCACTTCATCAAGAAAGAGATAACCGAGGAGCGCTGATATACCCGGAACGAAAGACATAATGAGCATACTATAGCGGGCACCAATCATGTGAAAGGATTTGAACAGGAATCCATCTCCAAACACAAGTCCCGCAAAACCACTAAGGAAAAGGAACCATATTTGTTCTGCGGTAACAGATTCCGGAAAGCCCATGAAAAGAACGAGAGCAGCCAGAAAAAAAGCCGCAAAAAGAAGTCTGTTCATATTAAGCTGCTGAGAGCCAATGCGAACAGAGGCTTCAGAAAACACAATAGAGGAGACACTCCACAGAAGTGCGGTTATCAGGGCTGCAATTTCACCGAAGAACATATAATCAAATAATAAAAGAAGGTCGCACTAAGAAGTACGGCCTTCACAATAAATTCCAGAAACAGGATTAAGGTTATCCGTTGTAATTGACTGCATCAATACCATAGAATAGAGCTGTGGGTCCCAATTCCTCTTCAATTCTGATCAGTTGATTATATTTTGCTATTCTGTCAGTTCTGCTAGTAGAGCCAGTTTTAATCTGGCCTGCGTTGACGGCAACCGCCAGATCAGCGAGAGTTGTGTCCTCAGTTTCACCAGAGCGATGGCTGATAACAGAAGTATAGCCATTTTTCTTAGCAAGTTCAATGGTATCCAAAGTTTCTGTGAGAGTCCCGATCTGATTAAGTTTAATAAGAATGGAGTTTGCAACTTTCAAATCAATACCCTTGGCAAGCAACTCGCTATTAGTAACAAAAATATCATCACCGACAAGCTGAATTATACTACCGAGTTTATCGGTTAGCAACTTCCAACCATCCCAATCATGTTCAGCCAGACCATCCTCAATAGAAATAACCGGATACTTACTAACCCATGAAGCCCAGAAGTCAACCATTTCCTGGGAAGAAATAAGTTTGTTAGGAGCTGATTTAAAGAGGTGGTAGGCATTTTTATCAGCGAGCCACAATTCACTCATTGCGGGATCGAGCGCGATAGAGATATCTTTGCCAGATTTATATCCGGCTTTTTCTATACCTTCGAGAATCACTTCGATTGCTTCATCGTTTGCCTTCAGGTTGGGAGCAAAACCGCCCTCATCGCCCACTGCAGTATTATAACCTTTTTTCTTGAGAACGTTTTTCAATGAATGAAAGACTTCAGTTCCCATTCTAAGAGCTTCAGTAAAGTTTGGTGCGCCAACGGGCATTATCATAAATTCCTGAAAGTCAACGTTATTGTCCGCATGTTTACCACCGTTAAGGACATTCATCATAGGAACCGGAAGAACTTTAGCATTTGTTCCGCCAATATATCTATAAAGGGGAATGCCCAAGCACTGAGCAGCTGCTTTGGCAATAGCAAGAGAAACACCGAGGATAGCGTTTGCGCCAAGATTTGATTTATTTGGGGTGCCATCGAGTTCAATCAAGTATTGATCAATACCAGCCTGATCCAGAGCATCGAAATCAACCAATTCATCGCCAATTTTTTCATTAACATTATCCACAGCTTTCAAAACGCCCTTACCGAGGTAGCGACCTTTGTCGTCATCTCTCATTTCGCAAGCTTCCAATTCGCCGGTGGAAGCGCCACTTGGAACTGCCGCGCGACCAATAACGCCGCATTCGAGTTCAACTTCGGCTTCCAGGGTAGGATTTCCTCTTGAATCGAGAATCTCGCGTGCACGAACATCAACTATTGTAGTCATTTTATCTTCCTTTATATTACTAATTCAAAAAATTGTAAATGTAAATTTATCTAAAGATTAGCAACATTCCAATACAAATAGAGGTCAGAGGGACGATTTGCCCATTATAAACGAAATTGTGAAAAGAGACGAGACGGAGGATTAAGCTTAGTACTATTTTTTCGTGATTTATTTGTTATTTTTGTAAGAGACAAATATTTTTCAAAAACGAGGAATAAAAAGGTATGAAAATTCAATTTATCGGGGCAGCAAGAACCGTAACCGGTTCATTACATTATTTTGAAGTAAACGGATCCAAATTTGCAATAGATTGCGGACTTGTTCAGGGAAAGCGAAAAGAAGCATTTGAATTGAACCGGACTTTTGAGTTTTTTGACGCGAAAGACCTTGATTTTGTAATACTTTCCCACGCACATATTGATCACGCAGGGAACCTACCGAACCTGGTAAAAAAAGGATTTTCCGGAAAAATATATTGTACACATGCAACGAAATCACTTGCAGAGATAATGCTACTTGATTCTGCAAGAATTCAAGAAAAAGACGTTGAATTTGTCAATAAGCGAAGAGCCAAACAAGGAAAGAATCTATTTGAGCCGTTATATACAGAGGAGGATGCGAAAAAGACAATCGCTTTATTTTTTGGTTTGAATTATCATCATGATTATGAAATAACTCCGGAAATAATATTGAATTTTTTTGATGCAGGGCATATACTGGGTTCTTCCATCGTGTTCCTGACAATAAAAGAAGGGGACAGGATTTTCAATTTTGCTTTTTCAGGAGATCTTGGAAGAAAGAATTTGCCAATACTTCAGGATCCCGACAAGATTCCAGACGTAGATTTTCTGATTTGCGAGAGTACTTACGGAGGAAGATTCCACGAGACATTTGAAGTAAGCGAGCAGAAACTTGCAGACGTAATAATAAAAGCCGCGTCGAGGAATGCGAAAATAATTGTTCCCTCATTCAGTGTGGGAAGGACACAAGAGATAGTATATTTGTTGAATAAAATTTTCAGTGAAAACAGAGCCCCAGAAATACCCGTGTATGTGGACAGCCCCCTTTCCGTAAATGCAACGGAAGTATTCAGAAATCACCCGGAATGTTTTGATGCAGAGACAGCTGAGTTTTTATTAAACAATGAGGATCCTTTTGGTTTTAACAAACTTCGATATATAACGGATGTTGAAGATTCAAAGAGGTTAAACTCCCTTAAAGGACCAATGATGATTATATCGTCCTCGGGGATGGCTGAAGCCGGAAGGATTTTGCATCATCTAGCAAACAATATTGAAGACGCGAATAATATTATATTAATCGTAGGGTTTAATGCAGAGCATACGCTTGGCAGAAAAATAGTTGAAAGACTTCCGGTAGTGAAAATTTTCGGAGATGAATATGAATTAAAAGCGGAAGTGATTGTTTTTAACTCCCTGAGTGCACACGCAGATTCGAATGAGCTAATCAACTATTTGGAGCAGCTGGATAAAAGCAGACTTCAAAAAATCTTTTTAGTGCATGGGGACTACGATCAGCAACAAAAATTCTCCAAAAGACTTTTAGAGTCGGGGTTCAAAGAAGTAATTATTCCTGAGCGAGGGGAAGTATTTGAGATTTAAGGGATCCGGAAATAAGAGGAAGTATAAAAACCAGTTGTGTGGAGTAACCGACAACCGGTCGGGGGTATTATATTTAATCTTGTGTGCAGTTTTTCTACTCTTTCCAACAAGTACAAGTTATTCGCAAACTGAACCGGATTCATTACTTTTTCTCAGCAAATTCCCGAATTTACTAAGCAACAAATTTTATAAGCAATTCAATACTTTTTCTTATCAAACAAACGCCAATTATTCTTCCTCAGTGAACAACTGGTCTTTTTCGGTAAAGGAAGATTTCCGTTCTACACTTATAAAAAGCGGAGAGAACAGTATCCGTGATGATCAGAAATTCAATTTTTCAGTTGGTTACTCATTCTCTCCGATACTTAATATCGGAATTTATGCAGATAACGGAATTTTATCTGACTCCCGAAAGATAGGGATAAATCAAGCCTCCATATCAAACCTGTTGATATACAACCGCACTCAATTACAGAGCAGCATTTTGCTGGTTCCTTATATCGGATATCAGAACAACAGACAGAGCGGAGTAAGCGATTACGGTTATATATATGGAATTGAGGCTTCGGCAGAAAATTATTCAATGCTGGATTTTAACATTTCCTCACTGCTAAAAATCCGTCAAGAGGATATCTCTCCGAGGAATAACGGAGCTATAAATCTGAGGTTGATGCTAAACAATAATATCGAAAATGAGATTGACAATACTATTCAGTTTTCGTACAACCGATTAAGAAGGGATTTTTATTTCATTACAGATTCACTAACTCAGAGTGAATTCGGAATCACCAATAATATACAAAGCAGGATTGAGAACCTTTACTCGATTCGGGATAACCTGACATACCAAAATATAATAAACAATCTTGATCTGACCCTTTCGGGAGTATTAGGTTATAGAACGATAGAGAGGGACACCAGATACAAATCAGTAAAAATCAATTCACCCTCAATATTTGACACAGAGATTGACGAGCTTAAATTTGACTTAGAAACAAACTTAATGTACAGGATTGACAAACATACGATCTCTTTCAAGGGGATTTACTCGCAGAGAAATGAGAAAAACATAACAAAAAAACTAGAGAATGCTAATCCAATATTTTATGAAGAGAGAGCAGAGAGTGAAGCGCGAAAAAACAACATCTCCGATATTGCATCACTTTCATTAAATGCCGATTTTGCACTTTCGGCAAGGGACAAGCTTATGGTGAGTCTTTCACAATACAAATTAAAGTATGACACACCAAGTCCCCTAAATCTTGATGACAGAGATGAACTGCTATCCATCGTCAAGATCAATTATCAAAGGAACATATCTTCATTTTTTGATTTTTTTATATCTCTTGAAGGTGATTTAAGCAAGCTTGTATATCTTTCATCAAAGAGAAGTTCAAACAATTTTACGAACCGAGTTTTGAAATTACTTTCAGGAGGTATTTACAAGGGATCCGGATTCAGGTCAATAAACACTTTCGAAGTATCAGCGAATTATACAGTATATGATTTTGAAGATTTAAAACCGAATTACTCGAGTTATGCGTTCCGTCAATTCTCAATAACAGATTCAACAACCATTAATTTGTCAAGTGGATTACATCTAAATATTTATGGATATCTTAAGCTTTCTGAGCAAGGGGAATTCCGCTGGAAGGATTTCTCAATGAAACCGGGAAGGTTTGTTAAAGAGACGCTGCTACTCCCGAATATCGCAACAAGCTATGAAGGAATTGATTTTTCTGTTGGACTCCGATATTTTTCGCTGGTAACTTATGGATTTAATAAATCTATCAGGGAAATGGACAGCGACTACTATAGTCTGGGTCCAACATCGATGGTGAGGTATGGAACTGATAAAATCATGATAGGATTCAGCGGATGGTTTGATTTCATAACTCAAAAGAATAAAAATTCAGGGGGATTTTTACTGAATCGGGACAGTTATACGAACATTAATTTCGATTTAGACTGGTATTTCTAACGCAAGATCAAGAAAAGACAAAATTCTGTTTGTAAATATGACGGAATCTTTTGTAACTTTAATCAGAGATTTTCAGCCAGTTTTAGGAAACAACAATTTTTGCAAGAATACGAAATAAATATCAAGAGCGATCCAAATAATCTTATTACAGTTGAGGAATTCGTTAATTACGTGGGTATTGAAGCTTCTCTGAGTGAAGAAAAGCTTTCAAGTTTACTACTTTGTGTAAGTGAAGCAGTGACAAATGCGATTGTGCATGCCAACCATCAAGATCCGGAAAAGGATGTGGATATTATCGCCGAAGTAGATGAAGAATTCCTAACATTTCGAGTAAAAGACAGAGGTACAGGATTCAATCCGGAAGAAGTACCGGACCCAACAGCGCCCGAGAATCTGTTAAAAGATCATGGAAGAGGGCTTTTTCTGATGAGAACTTACCTTCATGAACTCCGATACAACATAACACCAGAAGGAACTGAAACAGTTTTAGTTATGAAACGGAACGCCAAATAGAAGTTCAAATTCCCGATTCCTATATTTTTCAAATAGGTTAGCGGGTACCACTTTCCAGTTATTAAACCCAACCGATTTAATCACCTTATTTTTTTCAATCCAATCAATAATATTTTTTCTGAAGTCAAAATCAGAAGAGGTTTTAATACGTTTTTTAAGTTCATCTTTAGTCAGACCCGAACCGAAGGTAAGATGGCCTCCGCCCCCATTACCGCGATAGGAATTGAGCACAACAAGATATTTTTTTTCAGGATCAAACTTGTTGCCATTACTCATGGATTCAATAGTCACTCTTTCCCCTGCTTTACGGGTAATATCCACCAGATAGTCAATTCCCACAGCATAATCCAAATTATAATAAGGGGAAGCAAACTGATATTTTTTCGTTCTTCCCTCTTCCCTTTTTTCGTTTTTAACCTCTCTAAGGTTAAGCATCAGATCATCGTCATTATAAACAGTATTAAACCACCTGGAATAAGAATACTCGAGGTATTTTTGAATTTCCTCTCCGGTTAATTCCATCGTATAAAGAAAATTTTCATACTTATAAAGATTAAACATATCCCGAACAAAGAGTTTTCCTTCTTTCAAGGTCACGTCAAAAGAGAGAGGAGCGGCAAAAGAAATATCAGCACCAGAATTATCGAGCTGAATACGGTGTAAAAGATCAACAAACTCAGAATTACCAAAATAAGAATTTCTTGTTGATACCGGATGTTCAAGCACACCTATCTCCTTGGAGACGAATTCTTCAGCGCCGGAAAAGTAGTCATTAAACTTTGCTAAAAATTTCTCATCCGGTATGTAATTCTTCATACTCACGATTTCGCCGTTGATTTTCTGAAAATCCCCGAGAAGTATGGTGGCGATAGCCACATTATTAGCGTGACTACCGGGACCGAGAATAAGAGTTTTGTTAATCATTTTATTTGCCACTTTATGATCGTGACCTGAGAATATCACATCGAATCCAGGAACATTAGCGGCAACTAATTCAACTGCATTTTCATTTTTGAAGGAGTTTTCGTTCTGATTACCATAATTGTAATCAAGTCCTGAGTGAAAAAGACCAATGATATAATCAGGATTCTCTTTTTCTGTGACAATTTTAATCCACTTACGGGAAGATTCGATCAAATCTTCAAAATAAATACCAGCCCAAAGCTTTTCCGGTAACCAGTCGGGAATAAGGGGAGTAACCATACCGATAACGGCAATTCGTTTTCCCAGTTTTTCAATAATTTTATATGGAGTAAAGTAGGGGGCAGAACTATCATTTTTCATTGCATTTGCAGCAAGCCAGGGTATCTTGAGTTCCCTTATAATCTTATCATAAACCGGGTGTCCGGCTTCAATATCATGATTTCCGATGGTTGCCGCATCGTAACCCATGTAATTAAAAACCTGTGAAACCAGGTGAGGAATACCAGTATTTATATAATTTGAATAATAGACTGCCGGATCACCCTGCAGGATATCCCCGTTATCTAAAAGAACAATTGCATCTCCATTATTCCTAAGTTCCGAGACATAAGACATTACAGTAGCCAGCGAGTTATTTGTTTCAATATTATTTGTCAAATCGTACGGAAAGATTCTTCCGTGCACATCGCTAGTTACAATCACTTTAATTGCCTTCTGTGCAAGAATAATAGCTGAGCTACAGATGAGGATAACGAAAAACAATCTGATTCCGGTTAACATTTTTATACTTTTTCCATTATTAATTGGTAAATTTACAATTACAAGTTAATAATAAAATAGCAAACAGATAAATCCCATAATAATTGAATTTAATCCCGGGTGGGATTGTTTTTTACTTAATAGAAAATTAAGAAAGCAAATGAAAACAGCAGTAGTTTTATTTAATCTTGGAGGACCTGACAGCGTTGATGCAGTACAGCCTTTTTTAGAGAATTTATTCAATGACCCGGATATTTTCAAACTTCCTTTTCAAAAGCGACTGGCAAAGTTTATTTCCAGGAAGCGTGCCCCAAAAGTAATAGAAGAATACAAGTTGATCGGGGGGAAATCTCCTATTGGAGATTGGACAGAACTGCAAAGAAAAAGACTGGAAGATTTGCTGCGTTTAAAATCTGTTAATGCCGATGTATTCGTGGCAATGAGGTACTGGCATCCTTTAACGGAGGAGACGGTAAAAAAGGTGGAATCCGGAGGATACGACAAAGTAATACTTCTTCCACTTTATCCACATTATTCGATTTCCACAACCGGGTCATCCTTTAATGAATGGAAGCGGTTTTACCGGGGGGATACAACAAAACTTGTTTATGTAAATTCATATTTCAAAGACGAGTTGTACTTAAAAGCAGTAAATGAAAAAATAGAAGAAGGGCTAAAAAAATTTCCAGAGAAGATCAAGGGAGAAGTTAATTTAGTATTCAGTGCACATGGAACCCCAAAAAGTTATATAAAAAAGGGGGATCCCTATCTATGCGAGATAATGGTAACTGTTGAGGAAATAATGAAGTTAAGGAATAACGATCTTCCCCATCATCTCTGTTTTCAAAGCAAAGTGGGACCAATGAAGTGGCTTGAGCCTTCGACTGATTCAATGATTGAAAAACTTGCGTCAGAGGGGAGAAAACATCTGCTTATAATTCCCATAAGTTTTGTATCGGACCATGTGGAAACCCTATTCGAGCTGGATATAGAATACCGTCACATTGCCGACGAGCACAAAATAGAGAACTATATTGTAATGCCGGGATTGAATGATTCGAAAATTTTCGCAGACTCCCTTGCAAACCAGGTTATTAACTTAGTCAAGGAGACAAAATAGTCAAAGTTGGGGAAAGCCGGAAGGATAGTCAGGAAAAGACCAGAAGCCGAGCAGAACGAGAAGGTTATTCAAAAAGACTCCATTGATCCCCCGGAATATTTTTGTTTTTGACAAAAATGACATAAAATGTGACAATTTTACACTAAGCTTTCCTTGAGAGGGTATGAGATGCCCAAACCCGACAGAAATGGATTACAACTATAATCCTTTGAATAAACTCTCTTTTTCCCCTTGTTTAAATTCTGTTTTTAGGTTAAATTTGTCAAATAGTTTAAAATTAATAGGCTTTATGAGAAAAAGTGTTTTTGCAGCAATAATTGTAATAAGCGGAATAATAAATATAAGCGCCCAGAACACATTCGAGTTTCTTAGAATGGATTTAAGTCCACGTGCCGCAGCGCTTGGCGGTAGTTTTTCAGCAAATCAGGATGATCCGGATGTTATTTTCTATAATCCTGCCGGTATAAAAGAGCTTTCTGCTACACCGGTCTCTTTTTCTTTTACAAAGCACCTGATGGATATAAATTTTGCCTCATTTTCGATGTCGAAAGAATTTGAAAACATTGGACGTTTCGGGGCAGCCGTGCGATATGCCAATTACGGAACTTTCACAAAAGCTGATGAATATGCAAACAAAACCGGGGAATACAGTGTGAATGAAGTAGCACTGGTAGTTGGTTACGCAGACAGATTTGATGAGAACTTCAATTATGGTGCGAACATAAAATTTATACACAGTGCCATATCCGAGTATTCATCTTCTGCCATTGCACTAGACCTCGGACTACAGTATTATTTTCCTGAAGAAAACATCAGCATTGCCCTGTCAGCACTTCACCTTGGTACCCAGCTTTCGTCATACATTGAAACGAAAGAAGATCTGCCATTAGATATAACTTTAGGCGTATCTTATAAACTCAAACACCTCCCTCTAAAAGGATATCTGGACTTTCACCGGTTGAATGAGAAATCAGATGGTTTTGCGGAAAGGTTCAAATACTTTACAGCCGGAGCTGAATTTCAGATAAGCAAAGTCTTAACACTCAGGTTAGGATACGAAAACCAAAAGAGAAAAGAATTGAAAATCGATGACTTCTCCGGCTTAGCAGGATTCAACCTTGGTGTAGGAGTGACTATAAAAAGTTACCAATTCAATTATGCGTACTCATCGCTCGGAGAAATAGGGGCGATACACAGAATCGGAATAGCTACTTCCTTCTAAAACCTTTTATACGGATTCTGAATATATTGTTCTGCCTGTTTCCTTGAACTTGCGAAATCCCTTAAATCGAGCACGCGGCGGTAATATTCAAGAGCTTTTTCCCTATTGCCGAGTTCATCATTAATCATTCCGAGATAAAGAACTGCGTTGACAAGAAAACCCGAAGTTTCCTTCTTATCAATTTTTTCGGATAGCTCAAGAGTCCGCTGAAGATAAAATTTGGCTGTATCAAGCTGATAACTATCCTTGGCAAACACTCCAAGATAGTAAACAGCTTCTCTTTCAGACTTTTCATAATAGCCGGCATATCTCTGAGCACACTTAAAATATACTTTTTGAAAGACCGTATCAGCGATATAAGTTTGTCCCATCCTTACCGCAATTCTCCCTCTCCATCTTTCGAAAATGGGGTTGTCGGGAAATTTCTCATAGAGTTCCTGTGAATACTCTGCCGCCTTAGTAAAATTATTTTCATACTGATAATAGAGGGTCATAAGAAAATATTGAGCTTCAAAATTCGCATATTTCCCATAGTTAGCAGTATTCATCAAATGTCCAATCCCCTTTTCCTTATTTCCCTTGGGGAAAAAAATCATCAGCGGTTTTATTAACGGATATCTATCGGGAATAACGGAGGCATAGTAATCATAAATTCCGAAACCGAGTTCAACATCCCTATTTCCGGGATCCAGTTTAGAAGCGTACTGCACAATGGGGAGGGCAGTTCTGCCATCATCAGCAGCTTTGAGCCAACTCTCCCGCAGCGCTCTTAGCCTGCCTCTAAAACCAATTGCCCCGCCTTTAAAGAAGAGAGCATCAACGTTTTTATCATCTTTATCAAGGATCTGGTCGCACTGGAAAATCACATCTTCAAGTTTCTGATAGAAAATATCATCATACCCCTCATAATCAAGATCAATTAATATTTTCCACCAGTCTATCATAGCCAGAAAGAATCTACCTGCGGGAGATTCGGGATAGTCTGCCATGAGTTTCCTAAAAGTAGTTTCAGCCTCAGAAAACTTGATGTTATAGATTTCCTTAATTCCTTTAGAGGTAAGACTGTCAAAATCAGAAGCGACAGTCTTACCGGTTGAAGTAAGAAAAAACAAAGAGATAAAAATAAGTAGTAATTTCATAAATTTGATTAATAATAACTATAAAGTTGCATCCAAGAGATAGCTTTTTACCTTAGATGCATCGATCCTTATCTGTTCCATTGAATCCCTCTCGCGTATTGTCACACTATTATCCTGCAAGGTTTGAGTGTCAATAGTCACAGAATAAGGAGTTCCGATTTCATCCTGTCTGCGATATCTTCTTCCAACAGCTCCCTTGTCATCATAAAATACACGCAGATTTTTACGAAGTTCTGCAACAAGTTTTTCGGAGAATTCAGGCATACCATCCTTATTAACCAATGGAAGGACGGCTGCTTTAACAGGAGCAAGTTTAGGATTCAAGCCGAGGACAACTCTTTGCTCATTATTAACCATTTCTTCTCTGTATGAGTCAACAAGGAAAGCCATAAAGGATCGGCTTGCACCCGCAGAAGTTTCAATTATGAAGGGGGTGAATTTCTCCTTACTCTCTTCATCATAATACTTCAATGATTTTCCCGAATATTCCTCATGTCTGGCAAGGTCAAAGTTTGTGCGGTTATGTATTCCTTCAATTTCCCCCCAGCCAAACGGGAACAGGTATTCGATATCGGTAGCTTCTTTAGCGTAATGAGCAAGCTTATTTTGCGGATGGTCATGATATCTAAGTTTATCCTTATTCATGCCGAGATTAAAGAACCATTCCATTCTTGCATTTTTCCAATAGTCATACCAGTTTTTATCATCCGCCGGTTTAACGAAAAACTGCATCTCCATTTGTTCGAATTCTCTTGTTCTAAAAAGGAAGTATTTGGTGTTAATCTCATTGCGAAAAGCTTTTCCGATCTGGGCAATACCAAACGGAAGCTTCTGCCGAGAGGATGATTGAACATTCAGGAAGTTAACAAAAATACCCTGAGCTGTTTCAGGGCGCATGAAAACAACGGCTCCTGAATCCTCCACAGGACCGATGAATGTTTTGAACATTAAGTTAAATTGTCGTGCTCCAGTAAATGTGGCTTTATTCCCACACTGCGGACAATTCATAACCGCAAGAAGTTTATTGCTTGTCTCCTTATTATCGAGAAGCGAGTCGAAAAGTTCGTTGACTTTCTCTTCATCTTTAGGAGCAACATCATTAAAATTCGCAGAGCTGAAAGACGGATCAGATTTAACTTCCTCAAGATACTTAAACTTCTTTTTAGGAGCAATACCATCAGCGAGCACATCAAGACGGAAACGGCTTTTACACTGCTTACAGTCAATCATAGGATCAGTAAAATTCTCCACATGGCCAGAAGCTTCCCAAACCCTTGGATGCATCAAGATGGAGGCGTCCAAACCTTCCACATCATCGCGGTATGTCATGAACTTCCACCACTCTTCCTTAATATTTTTCAGCAGTTCAACACCAAGCGGACCGTAATCCCAGCATCCATTAAGACCACCATAAATTTCGCTGGATTGAAACACAAAGCCTCTTCTTTTAGCCAACGACACAATTTTTTCTAAAACGTCATTATTCTTTTTGTCGCTCATATATTACTTTTCCTATTCATTTAGTATGTAGTTTTACAAATAAAGTTTCAAATTTAGCCAGAAATCGTATAAAATTCAAAGATAACTCACTTCTATTCCACACTATTTCCATCATTAAAGAACATTTTAACCCATTCAAGATCCGAAATCAGCATCTGAATATTTGCAAAAGCGTTTTCATGCTTTCCAAAGTATCTCTCAAGAAGAATTTCCTTTTCAGTGGCGAGGGACAAATAGTTTTGAAGCAACGACGCAAACTTCTTAATTTGGTCCGCCAGTTCGTTTTTAAGAAACTGCAAGTTATTGACCTCCGGATTACCGGCAAGTTTATCTACACCTCTTAAAACACCCAAAATATACTTGGCAGTAAAAGTCAATTCTTTCAGTTGCGGCTCATTCCCACATTCGAACATAACCGCAATTATTTCTTTCAAAGCAGATTTGTCAACTAATCTGGTGTCTGAAAAGACGGTTATCTTTTCAACTAATTCCGAGGCTTTAACTCTTGCCTGATCAATTCGCATTATTTACCTCTTTTACTTTTCTTTATTGCCAATCCAATTCCATCACCAATACTCAATATCAATGAATCGAGTTTTTTGTGGGTCATAAAAAGTTCGTTAAACTCCTGAACCTGTTTAGCGGAGCGTTTAAATCCCTTAGCGGGGTTTTCCAAAGCAGCCTGTCCATGCCAAAGTAAGTTATCCACAAAAAGAATTCCATTTTTCTTAAGCAGTCTAAGAATATGAGGCAGAAATTTGACATAATCTTTTTTATCAGCATCAAGAAATATCAAGTCATATTTTTTGTTTAAGCCGGGAAGGATATTGAATGCGTCTCCCTCAAAAAGTTTGATTTTTTTATTCATTCCGGATTTAGCAAAGTTTTCTAAAGCTAAAGGGATATTATCTCTACTAATTTCTACAGTGTGGATGACTCCCTTTTTAGGAAGAGCCGCTGCCATTCTAATAGTTGAGTATCCAATTGCCGTCCCGATTTCAAGAACTCTCCTGGGTTTAATTATTTTAATAAGAAGCTCCAGAAATTCGACTGAGTGTCCATCTAAAACGGGGATTCTTTTTTCTTTTGCTAAACTTTCCATTTCCCCGATAAGATTGCCAGTTTTCTTTTTAAAAGTATTTAGGTACTTGATTTGTTCTTCATACAAAATCTTATCCATTGCAATCTCCGGGTTATTTCATTAAAATGACTTTTTTATTATACATTTCGCCTCTTACACTCATTAAAGCTATATAAACGCCAGGGGAAAGAGACTTTCCAGATTCATTTTTCCCGTCCCATTTAAACTGTAAAAGCCCGGGGAATAAATACCCTTTGTAGAGAGTTTTAACCCTCTCGCCCAGAACATTAAAAAGCTCAAGAGAAGCATATCCCGAACCAAGAGAAGCAATTTCAAAAGTAGTGGCGCTTATACCCGGATTAAAAGGGTTCGGGTAGTTCTGAAGCAGATTAAATTCCTTACTTCCTTCAATGCGATTTCCCTCAATAGTTGTTTTTTCGTTATAGTACCGGTAAAAGGTATTTTCTGAAATCGGATCCCTAATAACATTATTCGAAGAGTCTCTGTAGGTAAAATAAAAAAAGAAGTTATTTCCGTAATCCTGTGCCGGAATCGAGAACGTAAATTTAGCAGAATCGCGTATGTAAGTGTTCTCGACTGTAAACTCATATCCAGAGATTGAGAAGAATAATTTAACAGAATCTTTGAGTGGAGCGAATATATACTTGTAAATATTGTTACGAAAATCGATTTGTTTGACCACCGGAAAGGAGATTGCTTTTAGTGCAGAAGAAAGTCCGTATCCCCTTGAATTATTCGGAGATGTGGAGTTATCTCCCGTCGCCAGTAAGATTTGCCGAACTTCCGTATTACTAAGATATGGGTGAGCCGAAAGCAACAGCGCCGCAACTCCTGCTGCAACAGGAGCCGAGAAGGATGTACCTCCGTTATAGTAATAAGAATTAACCGTTGATGCCTGAGCGACATAAACATTTTCTCCAAGCGCAAGGATTTCCGGTTTTATTCTACCATCGCTTGTGGGACCCAGTGAGCTAAACCCGGATACTTTATTTTGATTATTAACGGATCCCACTGCAATTACATTAAAACCATCTGCCGGCGCGGTTATATACTTCCAAGGTTTATTCCCCTCGTTACCCGCTGAGTTAATCATCACTATTCCTTTGTTAAATGCAATTTCGGAGGCTTTCGTTACAATAGTTGTTTTTCCATTCATATCGGCATAAGTATAAGAACCTCCGGAGTCGAATTCATTATAACCCAGAGATGCAGAGATAACATCAACTCCCAAACTCTCCATCCACTCAAGGGCAGCAACAAAATTATCCTCCTCAATGTGAAGTTCGCTTCTGACATCCTCTGTCTTTGCAAGAATAAAGGAAGAGTTAAAGGCAGCTCCGATTAACTTGCCAGGTTTGTAAGCACCAATTACAGAAAGTACCGCCGTACCGTGATCATGCTGACTTGCAACATCCCCCTGCTGATTTGAAGTGACCGAGTCTTTAAAAACGAAATCATATTCAGCAAGAACGGTAGAATTAATCAAAGATTCATGTCTTTTCCAATCAAATCCAGTATCCAAAAGACCAATACGAACATTTTTCCCTGTGATACCAATAGAGTGCACAATAGGAATATCCGAAAGGAGCAATTGGCCTAAGGATTGACCATAATCCAAATCAAAGAGAGAAGAGTTATATTGTTTATAAAGCTGTGACAATACCTGAGTGTCCGGAAACTTCCCTTTTAACTTTTTTACGCGTTGTACTCTTTCCACAAAGGGGAATGCTGAAATACGGGTTATCTGCTCATCATCCAAGTATGCTGAAAATGCATTCAGCCAATGCAGTTTATTAATAATTGTGACTCCGGTCTCTTTAATCAGATTAATATAAATACTATTAACCGGAATATCTTCATAAGTTACCATTTCGCTGATACCAAGAGCTTTCCTGCGTCTTTCGATAGTCTGCTCCCCAAAATTGTCTAGAGTTTTTTGAAGAAGTCCGGGGGTTATAATTCCTTTATCCTTAAAAAAAACAAAGTATTTTTCCTGAGGAAATGAAACCGCAACAAATATAAAAAACAGTATTGGAATTTTATAGTTCATTAAAGGCATACTATTTTATTACTGACGGCATTCTGTCAAATCTGAATGAAGGGAAAAAGCCCGGTTCTTCATAAGCCGAGCCACTCTCAACAGAGAGATATATAAATTCAGCCCTGCCGATAATCAGATTTTCCGGAACCAAACCCCAGAAGCGGCTATCCATACTATTATCCCTGTTATCGCCCATTACAAAATAGTAATTTTGTTCAAAAACATAATTATCTGTCCTTGTGTTATTTATTTTAATTCCGGCTTCCTCAACAATCACAGAGTTATCACCTGTTTCCTTTTCAATAAGTTCCCGCCACTCTCCGACATTTTCAAAAGTCAGTTTAACTTTCATTCCTTCTTTTGGCACGATCAGCGGTCCGTAAAAGTCCTCATTCCAATCTTTTCCCCGAGGATAGATTCGTTCATTTCCATTTCCAGGAATCCTGATTCTTGAACTGTTAAACTTAACATTTTGAGATTCTTCGAAAGACTCTCCGTTAACATAAACAACCTTATTCACAATTTTCACTGTATCCCCCGGGATGCCTATAACACGCTTAACATAGATTAAATTATTTTCCTCTTTCAAATCGACTTTCTTATAAGGATAATAGAACACTACCACATCCCTTCTAACAGGAGAAAAAAATGGAATAAGTTTATAAGAAGGGAGGATCACTGAAGTTAAAGGAATCCTGTCAGGAGTTCGGATACCGAATACAAGTTTATTCACTATAATATAATCACCTATCAGAAGAGTATTTTCCATTGAGGAAGTTGGAACTTTAAACGCCTCCACAAAAAACATTTTTAACACAACGGCAAGGACAACAGCAATAAAGATAACTTTTAGATAGTATTTGAGCTTTTTAGTCCGTTTGTTATCATGTGATACTCCAGATAAAATTCCGGTCAGTTTTTTCCACATGATCCCAGTCCGGTTAATCTTCAATCTGTAAAACTGCCAGGAATGCTTCCTGGGGGATTTCAACGTTACCCACCTGTTTCATTCTTTTTTTCCCTTCTTTTTGTTTTTCAAGAAGCTTTCTTTTTCGGGAGATATCACCTCCATAGCACTTTGCCAAAACATTTTTTCGAAGTGCTTTTACAACAGATTTTGAGATAACTTTTGTCCCGATTGCTGCCTGGATGGATACCTCGAACATCTGCCTTGGAATCAGGTCTTTGAGTTTTGTACACATTTTTCTTCCCCAGTCGTAGGATTTTGTTCTGTGGGAAATCATAGACAAAGCATCTACGGGTTCACTGTTCAGCAGTATATCCAGTTTAACAAGGTCGGATTCTTTATATTCAATGAACTCGTAATCGAGAGAAGCATAACCCCGAGTAGTTGATTTCAGTTTATCGTAGAAATCAAATATGATCTCAGAGAGGGGAAACTCATACTGTAAATCCGCACGGGTGGGATCGAGATATGTTGTATTAATATAAATTCCCCGCTTATCCATAGCGAGTTTCATTATATTACCGACATACTCAGCAGGAGTTACGATTTGTGCTTTAACGTAGGGCTCTTCAATATAGTCAAGGTCGCCGACATTAGGCATCATAGCCGGATTATCGACTATCACCTTCTCACCATTACGTTTATAAGCAATATACTCAACATTCGGAAGGGTTGTGATTATAGACTGTTTGAATTCGCGATAGAGGCGTTCCTGTACTATTTCCATATGCAACAAGCCCAGGAAACCGCATCTGAATCCAAAGCCAAGCGCGGCAGAGGTTTCGGGTTCGTAAGAGAGGGCAGAATCATTTAATCTAAACTTTTCCAGAGCATCTCGTAAGTTTTCGAATTCCTCGGAATCAGTTGGATACAACCCGCTATAAACCATAGGCTTGACTTCCTTGTATCCATGAAGCGGTTCACCAGCCCCTCCTTTAACAAGGGTAATAGTATCTCCGACTTTTGTATCATGGACATCTTTTATTCCGGAAATCAGATAACCGACATTTCCGGCAGTAAGGGAGCCGGTTCTGATTTTTTTTAATCCAAGTATTCCAATTTCTTCAGCTTCATATGTTTTATCATGCGCAAAAAACCGGAGTTTATCTTTTTCTTTAATAGATCCATTCACAATTCTGATGTAGGCAATTGCTCCCCGGTATGGATCAAATACCGAGTCAAATATCAATGCCTGAAGGGGTTTGTTTTCTTCTCCAACCGGGGGAGGGATTTTTTCAACAATTCTCTCAAGCAGTTCATCAATTCCGATATTTGCTTTTGCACTTGCGAGGACAATATCCTCATCCTTACAGCCAATAAGATCAATAATCTGATGCTTAATACGGTCCACTTCGGCAGAGGGAAGATCTATTTTATTAACCACCGGGATAATTTCAAGTCCGGCTTCGATTGCCAGGTAAAGATTACTGATGGTTTGAGCTTCTACTCCCTGAGCAGCATCCACAACAAGCAGAGCCCCCTCACAAGCAGCGAGAGACCGGGAGACCTCATAAGAAAAGTCCACGTGACCAGGGGTATCAATTAGATTCAGAGTATATAGATTATTATCCTTCGCTTTATAGCCCATTTGAATAGCGTGGGATTTAATGGTTATACCTCTTTCTCTTTCCAGATCCATATCGTCCAGAATTTGAGCTTTGGCCTCGCGTTTGGTTATAGCACCGGTTCTCTCGAGAAGCCTATCCGCCAGAGTTGATTTACCATGGTCAATGTGTGCAATAATGCAAAAATTTCTAATTTTTTCCATAAAATCTAAAATAATGAAGTGTAAACTTACGGATTTCGCAGGGTATTTACAATTCAGTAAAAAAGCAAGAATTTGCTTTTGTTTTTAAACATTTTTTTGTAAGTTTCTTTTATAATAAACAAATTTTAGGATGGCTATGAAAAAAATAGTTTCCCTTTTGTATTTGTTGTTTTTCTCCTCTCTTATATTTGCCCAACTGGATGTAATTACGCAAGCCGAATTAGAAGAGCACGGTAAAGCTACTGAAATAAGACCACCAAATGAACTGCATACTGATAGCGCTCAGTGGGCTCCACTTCCACCAGCCTCCACCGCTTTCGGGAGAACAGTAAACGGTGTTGTTGGTGAGTACCTTTATATATTCTCAAGCCAAGGTGCTACAAGTCTGGCAATTGCGATGCATCTTCCAACAAGAACGTGGGTACAATCAACCCCACCAGGTTCTCCCGGGTATAATGCAGCATCTTGCGTTGCCAACGGAGAAATCTACAAGCTTTCGGGTTCAGGTTCCGTAAATGTTTTTGAGAAATTCACACCCACATCAAACGGGCTAGGTACCTGGACAACACTAACCGCAGGACCCTCAAATATCATGAATGCTCAAAATGCCATAGCATATGACGGGTCAAGATATATTTATGCGTATAACGCGGATTACAATACACCGACTTCCTCCTATCTTGCGAGATATGAAATATCAGCTGGAACATGGGAATCTTTGACGGGATCACCTCACCCCAAAAGATACCCCGGAATGGTAGGAATAGATGGCAAGATATATATAATTGGCGGATTGGTACCCTCGGGAGTCGATCCGCAGGTGTGTCAGGTTTATGATCCCGCCACCAAAGGGTGGAGCACAATTGCACCAATACCTGAAGCAATTAACTTTGCAAAGTGGTCAACGACTACAGACGGAAGGTTTATCTATTTGCTTGGATCCGGCGGCGGTTATTCAACTTATCCGGCATCAACAAATATTTACTACTACAATCCTCAAACGAATACCTGGGGAAATGATGGGAACACTCCTGCCGAAAGAGGACTTGCAGTAGGTATATTTCTTACCGGATTTAACAAGGTATTTTTCGGTGGCGGCAATTCAGGAGGATCAGGCACTAATTACCAGGTGGATTGCTGGGAAGGTGACAGCCATATTTTCATCCCTGTCGAGTTGACTTCATTTACAGCCTCAATTTCGGGCAGCAAAGTAGGATTATCGTGGACTACGGCTACCGAAAAGAATAATAATTATTTTGAGGTAGAGAGAAGCAGCGATAAAGTAAAGTTCACTTCAATAGGCAGAATATCAGGCAACGGAAATTCAGTAATATCGAGTTCCTATAACTTTACCGATAATACTCCACCAAGTGGTTTGCTATACTACAGATTAAAACAAGTTGATTTTTCCGGAGGTTTTGAATACAGTAGTATTGTGGAAGTTAGTCTTGAAATTCCCGTTATATTTGCAGTTAAGCAGAATTACCCTAATCCTTTCAATCCGTCAACAAAAATATCATTCAGTTTACCAATGGCGGAGAAGGTATCTATTAAAATCTTTGATGCATTGGGTAGGGAAGTTTCTGTTTTAGCAGATGATTATCACGAAGCCGGAAACTTCGAAATTCCTTTCATTGCTGCAGATCTGCCGAGCGGGATATATTTCTGCAAAATCGTTGCTGGTGAGCATGCCAAAACCATCAAAATGGTTTTAATGAAGTAGTTCTTTCTTGAAAAATTTGAAGCCGCGTTATTTAAAGAAAATAACGCGGTTTTCCTAATTACTTCTTTGCTTGAATTTCGAACTCATCCAGAAGACGAATTTCAAAGGATTCGGGTTCACTTTGTGTACCTTCCTTAACGGGCAGGCCATATGTTTTAACATAGAACTTATCGCCGGTTACCTCAATTACAGAGTAGTGAAAAGCCCTGAGACCAACAAAGTCATTTGATTTCTGAGCATTTCCTTCCGGTCCATAGTTATAGCCAAGTAATTTGTAATAAGGCAAGGCTTCATCATATGTGAGTTCCTGTCCGGGACGTTTTTTTTCCGGATTATCGCCAAATTTGCTGTTGTGATAATATATAGGAGCACCGGCACTTCCGGTAATTATCTGATAAACCCCATCAACAGTTTGTCGCGAATAGAGGTGTTCGTGTCCGGCAAAGTAAGCCACCACATTGTACTTGACTAAAAGACTCCACATACTTTGGCACTGGTTAAAAAACCATTGACGTGTAGAATCAAGTTCCCCACCGGTATAGTTCATTCCAATGAAAGGCAGAGCATCGCGTAAATGTCCGCCGGTTGGGAAAAACATATCATGCCCTATCACAAAAATATGTTTAATTTCTTCAGACTCCCTCGCTTCCTTCAGCACATTTTCAAGCCAGTCGAGATGTTTGAAGTAATGCCAATCCCGTCTATCATCTGTAGTATCTTCAGGATCGCCATAATACCAGCGGTTTGTGTTAAGTACAACAAATCTGGTTTTATCATGATCGAAATAATATGTCGTTCCTTTTTCGTCATCAGGACCATTCATAAAAGTGTTAGGAAAAGATTTAACGAAATTTTTCTCGTCATCTCTATGCTGAATTTCATGGTTTCCGACTGTAACCCAGATTTTGGGGAAAAGCATATTGCTTTTGTAAACCGGCTCCATAACTTTCTTCCAATACTCAAGTTCCTTCACAGTCTTTTCAGGCACATATTTATTTCCGTCGACCATGTCACCGGGGAAGAAAAGAAACTTTACATCTGTATGCTTTAAGACAAGGTCCTTTGTGAGAGCGGAAAGAACCGGTTCATTTACTCCATTGTATCTTCCGCGGCTATCGGACATTACTGCGAATTTGAAGTTTTGTGCAGTAATGGCAGAAGTAAGAACCAAAAACGTTAATAAGCGTAATAACATTGAATTTTTCCTTTATTTGATTAGTAGTAATTCGGTTTGTGGGAACGATATATATTCAGCTCCGTCAGGAGTTACGATTATCTCGTCCTCTATTGTGACTACGCCTTTACCTTCAACGTAAAGACGAGGTTCAATAGTAAAAATCTGCCCGATCTCAATTGGTTGGAAGGGGGTTTTTCCATATCGTTCCCATTGAGGATAGAATCCAACACCTCCGTCATGAGCGGCTTTGCCGACTTGATGTCCCAGGGCATGCTGATATTCAGCATAACCATTTGCCACAATGTAACTTCTTGCCTCATTATCTACTTCCCACCCTTTTATGCCGGGTTTAACCTTTTCCTTTGCAAGACGAATTGCTTCTTTTAAGACATCAAAACCTTTTTGAACATCAGAGGGTGCAGAAGTTTCGCCATCGCGCAAAATGTACCAGGTTCTCTGAAGGTCGGAGCAATAACCATTAATTTTAACACCAAAGTCCATATTCACAATATGCCCCTTTTCGATAATCCGGTCAGTTGGTCCCGAGTGAGCCCCTGCAGTCTCCGGGCCCGAATAGACAGCCGGACAATGCTCTTCATCCCATGCCGGTTCAAAGCCTCTCTCTTTAATTTTTCCACTTATAAATGCTGCAACTTGTTTCTCGGTTTGCCCGGGTTTCATAAAAGCAGTTACTTCGTCGTAAATTTTCAGAGTTTCTTTTACTGCCTGTTTCATAATTGATATTTCGGTTTCAGACTTTCGTCCCCTAAGGGCTGCAATAATTTCTTCTGAGGAAACCAGTCTTGCCTTGAATTCAGTTTCCTTAACAATATCAAGCAATGTCAGATATAAGCCGTGTGTTAACCCGTCAGCCTGAGGAGAATCAACAGAATAGTTAATAGCAATCTTACCGGGATTATGTTTTATAAGATAGTCCAGCAGAGGTTCGCGAACTGATTTAAGATACCCGACAACATTTTTATAAGTACCCACAAGAGTCATGTGAGGAACTTCAAGTGAACCCACTATTGCTGTTGTATCTCCATTCTTATTTATGAGGAAAGCTGACTGCCAGGTGGCATTCGTGCCCACTACGACATTCATTACCGGATCCGGAGTTACTGAAGTTTCCCTCACAAAAATCAGCCATAGATCAATCTCTTTTTCCTTTAATATTCCTGCTGCCTGATCTATTTTTTCTTTTATTAGTTGTAATTTCATCTATTTCCTTTCTGAAGAAACGTTTTTCCTTTGTTTGAAAAGCCATTCATAAAGATCATCCTTATGAAATACCCTGGCTATGGTACTATGGTTGTGTTCTGGGGATATTGTAAAAAGTAATTGTCCGTGTCCATTGCATTTTTTTATTCTTTCCACTATATTCTCAGAGTTAAAAAGAGGTACGTCGTAGTCCTTTTTTCCATGTATAACCCATAAGTTCACTTGTGAGAGCCGGCATGGATCAACCTCATTTCCCCTGCCTGCTATTGCAACTGCTCCTGCTACAAGATGCGGATATGCTCCGGCAAAGCGGAAAGTCCCCGAGCCACCGAGACTCATTCCGACAACATATATGCGGTTTGAATCCGTCGGGTACTTTTCCTGAACATATTTAAGCACTGACAGCACTTTCTGAGGTTCCCAGTGGTTCCCCGAGCGAACCTGTGGGGCAACAACTATTGCCGGAAGGCTTCGTCCCCTCTCAATGGCTTCGATAACTCCGTACCTTTTAACTCTATTGAGGTCGGTTCCGGAGAGACTTCGACCATGAAGAAAAATCAAAACCGGGGGATTATTACTTAAAACCGAATCGGGGGGAAGATATAACCAGAAGGGATATTCCGCCAATCCGGTCACCTTAGTAAGCTGTGCTTCAGAAAAGCCATTTAGTCCTAGAAATAGTACAATTATAAAAATGTTTAAATTTTTCAAATCTTCGCTGACTTAATTATAAAATCTAACATGGTTAAGAAATATAGCAAAATATCCCCTGAAATTAAAACCGGATATACTATGACGTTTCTCCAAATATAAATTTGCTGATAAGAAGAGGTACTTTATACCGACTTTAAGTGTAAAATGTCAGGTTTTATATACCTATTGTCATCCCTAAAATTCAAAGAACACAATGTTTTGCTAATGTAAGTACGGGTTGTGATTTTCAGATTTAACAGGAAAATAAGGTAAACCCCCCAATCTTTGCTTTTCTCGCAATAATTTAATAGTTTTGCAGGGACAAATATAAAAAAGGAAGTATAATGCAAGCATCTATTGAAATGAGCCTTTACCCGCTAAAGGAGAGTTATAAAGAAATAATAAAGAAATTTTTAGAAGATATAAGAAAATCAAATGAAAACCTTCTTATCGAAACAAACCCGATGAGTACGCAAATATTTGGCGATTATGACGAAATTATGGATCTTTTAAGAAGAGAAATAAAACCTGTACTGGAAAAAAACAAGGCAGTATTTGTCGTGAAGTTTCTGGGTACGAATCTTAAGGAGGAAAACAAAAAATGAAACAGTTTATTTTAATTTTTCTGCTCCTGGGTAGCTCATTTTGTTTTAGTCAAAACTGGTTGCAGGTCGATTCTGTATTTTCCCCAGATGGTGTAACCGTGGAAAGTTTTTCCGCTCCGGTTTTTGCGGATATTGATAATGATGACGATTTGGATCTCTTTTTAGGCAATATAAACCTGAGAGTTGCCTTTTTCCGCAATATCGGTACTCAAGCTGCCCCGTTTTATCAAAAGGATACCTCTCTTCTTAGCGCAGTCTACGCAAACGGATATCAATATACTAATTCTGACTACCCCGCAATAGTTGATATAAATGCGGATAGTTTGCTGGATTTGGTTATAGGAGGATACAACGGTATCCTGCTATATATAAACAGGGGAACAAAGACAGAACCGGTATGGTATCAGGATACTTTGATATTTGCTACTGTTAATCCGCAGATAGGTACTGATGCACGCCCTGCTTTTGTTGATATTGATAATGACGGAGATATGGATTTGTACACTGGAATCGGAGAATCTTTATTTGGAGGACCGAATGCGGGAAGCACTTTTGGATTTAGAAATACTGGAACCGCTGTCGATCCTGTTTTTACACTGGATAATACCATCTCGATTAGTAATGATATCGGACTGAATTCCTATCCCGCTTTCGCTGATCTGAATAATGACGGTGATTTTGATATGCTGTTAGGCAGAGATCTTTCAACGTTTGCATACTTCCAGAATAATGGTACCCCCCAGGCTCCTGTATGGCAGTCAAACGGTTCCCTGTTTGCAGGTGTTGAACAGGTGCGTTATTGGAAAGATCCCACATTCTGTGATTATGACAATGATGGGGATATGGATTTGATCTATGGATCTGATGCCGGACTTTTATATTATTATCAGAATACCGGAACTCCAACAACTCCTCAATTTCAATATAATGCTAATCACTTCAAGGTTATTAAACTGAGCGGTGGATCGGCAACTTCATTCCTATGCGACTACGACAAGGATGGGGATTTTGATATGCTTTCCGGTTCTTGGGATGGAAAGTTCGTTTATTTCAAAAACGACGGGACTTTTCAAAAGCCTAATTTCAGACAAACAGCAACTAATTTCTCAAATCTGGATCCGGGTTCATATAGTATTCCTGAATTCGTTGATATTGATGGAGATGGTGACTTGGACATTGTGTCTGGAGCACTTGACGGAATTGTTTATCCGTTTATAAACAGTGGTACCGGATTTGCTCTTAATAATACCATCTTTTCGGGAATTGATGTGGGGTGGCAAAGCGCCCCTACTTTCTGTGATATTGATGATGACGGAGATCAGGATTTATTGATCGGAGCGGAAACCGGATCCAATACAAAATTTATGATCAATAACGGAAACCTTCATTTCACGGAAGATAATTCAGTAATTGCAGGAATCACTCTGCTGAGTTATAGTCGCCCTTCATTTGCTGATGTTGATAATGACGGAGACTTTGACCTTATGTTTGGACGGTCAAGTGGTAATGTAACTTATTATGAAAATACCGGGTCAAAAAAATCTCCGGTTTGGACACTGAACACAACTCTTTTCAACGGTATTAAGGTCAAGCAGAATGCCCGAATTGGTGTGGCAGATGTCGATGGTGATGGCAAGAAAGATTTAATTATTGGAGAGTATGACGGCAACTTTACATTTTTCAAGAATCTGTTTGCTGTTGCATCTCACAGAGAAGAGATGACGGAGGTTGCTACTGATTTTCAAGTTTATCAGAATTATCCAAATCCTTTCAATTCACAGACGAGGATCAAGTATCATATCCCGGAACCTGCTGATGTAAAGATAGTGCTTATGAATACTATTGGAGAGGAAGTTCAGACAATCCTCAATTCATATCTCGGTTCCGGATATCATGAGGTGGATTTCAATGCCAGCAGTTTGTCAAGCGGAGTCTATTTTTATAAGATTTCTTACACTTCAGCAACAGGTGATATGAAGCAACTGATTAAAAAACTGATACTTCTAAAGTAATTTACAATTTCCCAACAAAAAAGCCGGTATTTCCGGCTTTTTTTATAATATCAAAAATTCATATTCCGTATTTGAATTATTTTCGCCGCAATGCTTACGGCTATTTCCTCAGGTGTCTTGCTGTTTATTGCCACCCCAATTGGAGCATCAATTTTTTTTATTTTATCTTCTGCAACCCCCTTTTGCCTGGCTGAGTTTACAAGCTGCCCGATTTTGCTTCCGCTTCCCATTACCCCCACATATCGGACATTCAGGTCTAGGGCGATAATGGTAGCCTCCAAATCCAAATGCTGAGTATGTGATACAATAACCACAAAGGATTCATCACCCCCCTCTATATATTGCCCGATTTCCTCAACTGGAGAGTGATGTATCTCGTCAGCAAAGATGTTCTCAGTTACGGTTGAAATATCCTTTCTCTCATCAAATAGCACTACCCGCCAGCCAAGTATTTTCATTTGCCGCGAAACAGCAAGGCCAACATGTCCACCACCCACTATGTATATAGTGGTTTTGATGTTTATTGGTTCAGTGTACTTAAAATCATTTTCACTCAGCATATTGAAACCAATTTTAATAGAGTCATTAAAATCCTTTATTTCCAGGCCATGGTCACTTAAGGATAATACCCGTACTCTTCTATCTGAGAAGCAACGGTTGATTTCATGAAGAGCGGGAAGATCTTTTTCATCAAGGCTGTTTATACTGACGAACTGAGAACCTTCGCAGATTAACCCCGAGCGCTTTTCACTCTCAATATTTTTATGGATAAACTCTCTTAGATAATTAAAATCGCCGGCAGCATTCAGTCTTTCTATAAGAGTATTAACAATTTTGTATTCCATGACTCCGCCGCCAATACTCCCGAACATTGATCCATCCCTAAAAACGGCCATTTTGAAGCCCTCCCGTCCGGGGGAGGATTCACTGGAGTTGCAGACAACCAGCAGAGCTCCTCTTTTTTTTATGCTTAATTCTTTTTGAAGCCTTTTAAAAAATTCTGCATTATTCATCTGAATATCACCTCACTTAATGAATAATAAATTGCCATCAACGCAGAAAATCCTGCGCTTGCAATAAACCGGTACTTTGCGTTTATATAATTCTGAATTACCCAATTTGCTGTCAGCGATACAGGTATGTTGAATGCGAATGAAAGAAGCCCTATGTGAAGCAGACCAAATTCTATACTGGAATAATTACCTGTAAAAATATTGATAAAAAGCAGATGCCTGGCAATCCATAAGGGATTGAAATATACTATCGCTAGTAATGTTCTTTTAATTTGGTCAATTGTCTTTTTATTATCAGCAACTTTTTTATTAATCCAGTTAAAGTAATTCGGAATTTCCGCCGCATAAATAATTCCACCAACCAATACCATTCCCGCAAACCGGCTGATACTGAAATTACCCGCAATCAGACAGGCCACTGTATCCCCCGCACTGTATATAAGCATCCCCCTTACTATGTTAGGGATTGTATACCATCTTAATATTTTTTTTATCAAATCATTTCCGATGGATAGAGGTACTTTAACACGCGCTCCGGAGTAAGGGGTGAAGTTATTATCTCGGGCACACAGTTTCTGAAACTCTTGATCGCATTAAGAATGGCAAAGTAAACAGCTATTCCGTACATAAGGGGGGGTTCTCCAATAGCTTTTGAATTCATAACTCCTTTTATGTTGGGAGAATTTTCTAAAAATTTGATGTTAATTTTTCGCGGAGTATAGTTAATATCTGGAACTTTGTATGTTGAAAGGGCATTGGTTAAAAGGATCCCTTTCTCATTAAATAGAATTTCCTCCATTGTCATCCATCCTATCCCTTGCATTAGAGCTCCTTCAGCCTGTCCCATATCAATTAGTGGATTCAGACTTTCCCCAAAATCATGGATTATGTTTACGCTTTCTACTGAATATGTTCCCTTCAGGCAATCCACTTCAGCTTCAATCATCGCACTCCCAAACGAATAATAGGCAAATGGATTCCCCTTGTTAATCCCCGGATCAAAACTAATTCCGGGCGTGGCATAATGAGCCTGCGCACAGAGACTAACCCGGTTTACATATGCTTTGGAAATCAATTCCTTCCAGGTCATTTTAATTTCTTTCCCGATAAGAATGTTTTCATCCTTAAAATCCACTGATTCCTCTTTCACCTCGAATAGGTCACAGATGAAAGTGGTAAGACGTTTTTTGATTTCCAATGAAGCTATTTCGGTTGCTTTACCATTCATGTCGAATCCCACACTCGCCGCTGTAGGAGATGTATTCGCAACAGTTTTTGTGGATGTGCTTTCGGTTTTAACTTTGGAAATATCAATGGAAAAAATCCGGGCTACCACCTGTCTTATTTTCATGTAAACTCCCTGACCCATTTCAACTGCTGCCGTACTAACTGCAACAGTGCCATCAGTATAAATGTTTACAAGTGAAGCTGCCTGATTTAGCATCGTGTTGGTGAAGGATATCCCAAAACAGATTGGCATAATTGCAAAGCCTCTTCTTTTATATCCTTCCTGCTGATTAAACTTTCCAGTCTCCGATTTAATCGCCTCAAGATCTACTATCTGTTTAAGTCCGGAAAAACATTTCTCCGCTGTAGAGTTTATCATTATCTGTCCATAGGGGAAAGATTTCCCGTCACTTATTAAATTCTTTTCCTGGATTACGTGTGGTGGAATTTTTAATTTTTCAGCTGCTTTATAAATAGCAGACTCAATAACAAACATTCCTTGAGGTCCTCCGAATCCCCTGAACGCTGTATTGGGAACCAGATTTGTTTTACAGGCGATACCCGTGGCTTTAACGTTTGGAATAAAATAACTGTTCGTGGAATGAAACAGAGTCCTGTCCAAAACCGCAGTGCTAAGATCCGCAGCAGCTCCGGAATTTTGATAAAACGTAACCTCGTATGATTTTATTATACCATCTTTGCTCAATCCAATCTTATAATCAGAACTGTAGGGATGTCTTTTCCCGGTTATTTTAACATCATCTCCTCTTGGTAAAATAACCTTAACTGCGGTTTTGAGAGTATAAGCTGCTAAAGCACTTAAAACACCCCAGACTGTTGCCTGATCTTCTTTGCCTCCGAATCCCCCTCCGAGACGCACTGCCTCAACCTCAATTTTATGCATGCCTATTCCTAAGACATTTGCTATTGCCCTTTGAACCGCCGTTGGTCCCTGTGTCGAGGAAATAACTCGCAGGTTATCCCCTTCCAATGGGATTGCAAGCGCACCTTGTGTTTCTATATACAAATGTTCTTGTCCTCCGGAATCAACCCTCCCCTCAATCACGACATCGCTTTCCTCGAATCCTTTTATTGTATCTCCACACGCAAAGACTCGCGGTGGGGCTATCAAACTTCCCTTTTTAAATGCCTCTCTCGGATCAGTAATAACTTCGCGCGGAATATATCTGATTTCTATTTTTTTTCTTGCCTTGATAGCCAGATGCCTGCTTTTTGCTACTATTAGCGCAATTGGTTGCCCGATATAATGAACATATCTTTCAGCAAACAAAGGTTCATCCTTGATTATACTGCCGATCTGATTCTCTCCCGGAATATCTTTATAAGTAAGTATACGAACTACGCCTTCGGATTTTATTGCTTCACCATAATCAACTCTCTGAATTTCCCCTGCTGCAATTGAAGAATAGAATACTGCCGCATGGAGTGTGCCGGAGGGTTCGCGATAATCATCCGCAAAAATTGATATGCCTCTGACATGATTTATTGTGTCATTATTTATCATATCAGTTCCTCCGCTCTAATATCATTAGGAAAGAGTTTTATAAAATGCAAATATATTAACTGGCGCAGAAGCAGACGTTTATATTCCTTACTGCCGCGAGCATCACTGATTGGAGAGATCTCTTCCATTGCGACTGAGGCTGCTTTCTTAATAGTCTCAGGATTGATTTCTTTGTTTTTTAATTCTGCCGATGTTTGTTTTAGGTATAATGGAATTGGTGCCACTCCACCTGCGGAAATCCTGACTTTATTTATTTTATTGTTATTCATTATTGCAAATAATGCCGAGTTAACGGATGCAATATCAAGATACTCTCTTTTGCTTACTTTCTCAAAATTCATCTTAAAGTCTGGTCCCGGTAACTGGATTATTATTTTGTTTATTGTCTCATCCTCCGCACAATCCACAGTCTTGTACGAGATAAAAAAGTTTTCCAGTTCAATCTCCCGCGTTTTGGTGGAGGATGTGATTTCCAGTTTGGCACCGAGCGCCAGTAGTATGTTCGAGAAATCACCGATAGGAGATGCATTTCTGATGTTCCCGCCGGCGGTTGCTCTGTTTCTTATTTGTCTGGATCCAAAATATTTTAAATATTCTTTGATAGCCGGAAAAGTTTCGCTAATCATTTTGGAATTCTCTATTTCCGACATTGTGGTTAATCCGCTTATCTTCAAAGAACCATCTGCAATTTCGATTTTTTGTTTCGGAATATTTTCGTTTAATATCTCCAGAACATAATCGGTAACCCCCTCCGATTGCTGCACATAAATATCTGTGCCCCCCGCAACTTTTGTAGCTCCCTTAGTTTGTTTTCTTATTCCCACTACCCCGGACGACATCTTTATTAATTCCTCTTTTACTCCCGCAAAATACTCCGGAATAAGGGAAAGTCTTATCAATTCGTTAATTCGATTTTCATCCTCATTTATCTTTGTTTCAGCCCAATCCGAAAAACGTGCAATCACCCGCTTTATCGAAATATGTCCGGTACAGCGACAGATATTTCCTGCAACCGAGTCGGTAAGCGTACTTGTTTCAACTTCAGCCCCGCTCAGCAAATGCCCGGTAATTGAGACTATAAAACCGGGAGTGCAAAAACCACATTGTGAAGCCCCCTCTTCCAAAAACAATTCTTGCACTTTTGTCAGCTGCTCTTTCTGAATTCCTTCAATCGTTACAAGATGCTTCCCTGCAATCTCTGCTACCGGGAAAAGACATGAGTTAATAGTCTTATAAATTATATCGTCCCCGTTCAATTCACCAATCATTACAGTACAGGCACCACAGTCCCCCTCTTTACACCCTTCCTTTGTACCGGTCAATCTTAGATCATTACGGATTACATCCAGCAGCGGAGTTCCCGGTTTTACGGATATCTCTTTTATTTCATTGTTACACAGAAATTTAATTTCTTTTTTCATTATATGATTGATGTTTTACTGACTTACTGATTACAAATTTACAAAAAAAGCAATTTGCCTCCTACAAAAATAAAAAAGCTGCACTATACTTAGTGCAGCTTAATCCCATTTACTTTAAACCTCTAAGGAAGGATTTCCATAATTAATAGCCCACCCCCCATATTTGCTGGAAGTTTTGTTTCCATTTTGATCAGATCACCGGTTGAATTGTCGAACCAGTATGTATTCACTTCATTACCGGATTCCTTCTCGGTGATGGTTATTTTTCGCACATCAAAATCTTTTCCCCCTGTGGATATTTTTTCAATGCCTTTCAACTCGGCAATTTGTAATTTGATCTTTGGTGCGCGAAGTTCAAATTGCCCGATCTCAACTCTTTCACCCTGACTTAAATCCAGAGACCGCACTGCTAATTCTATCCCTGTACCTTCTGAAACAAAAGCCTTTTCATAGGTTACGTTGATGGGCATATTTTGTGGTCCCATCGACATATTACCCTCAGCCTTATTGTTTTCGAACTTGACGTTTACCACAGCCATCGGTTTTCTTAATTTCATCTCGATGGGAAGCAGTGTCGACGCATCAACAATTAATGAATCCTTTCCTGCCATCATTCCGGTATATTCATCAAGAATAACAAAAACTTTCTTTCCATTAATCTCAGTTGCTGTTATATCCCTGTGCATTTTCATTTCGATATTGGCACCGCCGGTACTTATCTTAAATAAATAACTCTTCTTGCCCGGAGTTATTTTACCGCCGTTAAAGGAGGTTATGTACTCGGCATCCTTGATCTCTTCCTTCTTTTCAAGTTCCACGCTATTTATATCTACTGTTATTTCATTCAGTTTTTTGGCAATAGCTTCCCTTACCTCAACCTGTACTCTTCCTTTAAGATGCTTGGCGAGAAATTGCTCCATTGCCACCGTCATCGCAAGCCGGTTTTCTACTCCCGCAAATCCGTGTCCCTCATCCGGAGCAACCATATATTCAACGGGCAGTTTGTGCTCTCTTAGTGCAATCACGATCTGATCCGATTCTGCCTTTTTTACTCTGGGATCATTTGCTCCCTGAACAACATATAAGGGCGCTTTGATTTGATTTGCGTAATAAAGCGGTGACTGGAATTTTAACATCTCTTTTTCTTTAAGGTCATTCATATCCCCCACGCGTATGTCAAACATTTTCTTAACCGGTGCCCAGTAGGGAGGAATTGAATTTAAGAGGGTAAGTATGCTTGAGGGACCTACAATGCTGAATCCGCATGCATATAGATCAGGCGTGAAGGCAAGTCCTGCAAGTGTTGCATATCCACCATATGATCCCCCGGCAATGGAGATCCTCTTGGGATCTGCTATTCCCTCTTTTATCAGCCAGTTTACTCCATCTGTTATATCGTGTTGCATTGCCCCTCTCCCCCAGGTTTTATTTCCTGAATTCAGAAACTTTTTCCCGTATCCGGTTGATCCTCTGAAGTTGGGTTGTAGAACCGCATACCCCCGGTTTGCTAGAAACTGTGCGTAGGAATTGTAACCCCAAAAGTCTCTTGCCCATGGACCGCCGTGAATAAACATAACTACCGGCAGGTTTTTGTGCTCAATTCCTTTAGGCAGTGTCAAATAAGCCGGAATAACAAGCCCGTCACGCGCTTCATACCTCACGGCTTTCATATTTGCAAGATGCTCCGTAGGAAGATTTGGCCTCGATTTATAAAGAAGTTCTGCTTCTTTTAAGTTACGGTCATAGATATATACTGAACCGGGATCCACATCCCTGGAAACCGAAACAAGCCATACTCTCTCGTCAGCAGTCTCTGATCGGATGCTGATTTCCCCTTCGGGAAGCTTTTCCCTCAGTACATTTAGGTCTTTTTCGATTTCCTTGTTCTTCGGATAGATCCTGAGTCTGTCCCCTTCATATGTTGTTGCTAATATTTCATTCGTTATTTCGGAAAACAATACATTCCCGAAATCTACCTCATCAAGCGGGTCCTTTTCAATAAATTCAGTTTTACCTGTGGATAAATCGAAAAGCAGTAATTCAGTCTTGTCTGCATTTCCCTTGTTGGAAACCATGTAAAACTTTTTTCCGTCTGGCATAAACCTTATCGGATATGCTTCCTCCTCACTGCTCACTGAAAAAATCTGCTCGGTTTTATCATTGTCCAAGCTTAGGATTTCGCTTCCGCCATCCGGCAGCATTCTTATTCCAAGTCTTAATTTCCCTTCCAGATCAGTTATCCAGCCTGCTATGTTTTCATCATTCTGTCTTATTAATTTTCGCTCTCCGGTGGTTAGATTGATGTTATAAACATCGTGTAATTCAGGATTTCTGTCATTTAGTCCTATAATAATCTCATTCGGTTTATTGTGCGGAACGTCAATTATCATTGCTCTTACGTTATTCATTGGTGTCAAATCCAGCGCGGGGGGAACTGGATCTCCCTTCTGCGTCGGATCAATTGCATATACTCTGTAGTTTTCGTCCCCCCCTTTATCCTGTACATATAGGATGTATCTGCTGTCCCTTGACCAGAAATAACCCGTTATTGGTCTTTTATCATCTGCTGTTAAAGGCTTTGCCTCTTCGAATTTCTGATTTCTTTCTTTTACCCAGATGTTTCTGACATTATTTAACGGTTTAAGAAAGGAAATGTATTTCCCGTCAGGTGAAATCTGGGCTCCCGATATTTCGGGATCACCAAAAAAAAGCTCCCTGTCTATTATGGGGGGCAGTTGAGCATAAATATTCATTACTATTCCCAATATGATTGTTAAAAATACTGCTTTCATTTTTACTCCAGAAAATATTAAGTTTCTAATTAGTTTAGATTTGAAAATTCTTTTCGTAAAGTACGGTTATTCCCGGTTAACCACACAACATTTCCCGGTTACGGAAAATTCCTTTAATACCTGTCTAATTTGAATTTCTCTCCGAGATAAAGTTTTCTCACCTCTTCATCTTCGGCAAGGTAATCCGCACTGCCTGATCTGAAAATTATCCCGTTAATCAGTATATATGCATTGTCCACAATACTTAGTGTCTCATGCACATTATGATCTGTTATCAGAACTCCTATTCCCCTGTGCTTGAGATTTGATACAATGTTCATTATATCCTCTACCGCTATCGGATCAACACCTGCAAAGGGCTCATCCAACAGTATAAAACTCGGGTCCGTTGCCAATGCTCTCGCAATTTCTGTTCTTCTTCTCTCTCCTCCGCTTAATTGAAAACCCAAACTCTTTCTGATATGCGTAACACTTAGATCCTCCAGCAGTTTCTCCATCTTCTCTTTTCTCTCTTTACTGTTCAGGTTCATCATCTGTAACACTGCCATAATATTGTCCTCTACAGATAGTCTTCTGAATATGGACGCCTCCTGCGGTAAATACCCGATCCCCATCCTTGCTCTTTTGTACATAGGTACATTGGTGATGTTTAGATCATCAAGAAATACTTCTCCCGAATTCGGTTTTATCATCCCCATCATCATATAAAATGTGGTCGTCTTTCCTGCTCCGTTTGGTCCAAGCAAACCTACAATTTCCCCCTTTGTTACTTTAACGGAAGCTTTATTCACCACCGTTCTTTTTTTGTATATCTTGACCAGATCCTTTGAACTTAATGTTGTTTCATTCATATCAGCATAATCATTTTCTAATTGTTTCCAGTAACTTCTCTTTTACCGGTTTGTCTTCATAAATTTTGAATTTCGGAAGGACAAATTCTTTTTCTTTTCCCTTGATCAGATTTTCAGGATAATAATCACTTTTCGGTTCTCCGTAAAGTCGTACTGTGCTTACTTTCCTGCTTTCAAATTCAATTATTGCTTCTTTCGAACTTGCTTTTATCAGCCCGTTCGGTTTATTCTCCTCATACATGTTGTAAAGGCTTAAAACGTTCTCAAATACTTCCACCTTGCTGATCTCCCCCTCACGAAAGTGCATATTAATATCTCTTCCGGATATTTGGTCATATCTTGTCAGCGCCAGTTCATTTTGTGAAACAATTAACGCATTTGTTCTGACTAGCACACGGTTGATCCTGTTCCCCTTAAGATATATACTCAACGAGTCCCCCGATAGTTGGGTGTAATCATACCACATGACCGGTGGATTGTTTTTCTCTCCCATTTTGTTGGTTATTATTTTTTCCTCGTTGCGGAAATATAGCGTCTGATCATTTCTCGAAGAGAAGTTCTTTCTTATGATCTCCACGGAATCCCTGGCAATAAATAAATTAACTGTATCACGGAAAGCTTCCATTACCTCGGCTTTGATTATTAACGTGTCAATAGATTGCAATGTGTCCGGCGCTAGCGCAATCCTCTCCTTGATTACTGTAGAATCTTCTTCCGAAAAAACCACCGAATCTCGCCCCCCTCCATATACTGTGTCTATTTGTATTAACCGGGGATTTTTATCTATTATACTGAAATCCTGCAGTCGGTAATCTTCAATGTAATTCCCGAATATCTTAGTCCCGTTCTCCTTGTTTTCGATAACCACATCCCCGTAACCATATGTCTCCTGCTTTATTCTGAAATGAGTCAGACTGTCCGCATTTATGCTGTTGGATTTATCGGTAATTTTTACTCTGCCATAGGCTGTCGCTTGGTCCAGAAATCTGTAATAGATCAACCTGTCTGCCGTCATGGTCGAAACAGTATCGTACAATCTGACCCGCTCCCGAAAATCGGCTTTGTTTTCGTTAAACAGATATTCTCCGGTGTTGGCGGTTAAAATTACTTTACTGTCGTTAAGTTTAACTCCTTTATCTGAAAATGCTTTTCTGATATTTCCGAAATAAAATCCCTCAGGTGTTTCAATTGTTAGTGTGTCCTGCGTTACTACAACGTTCCCAATCAGTTTTGCATCGTTCCTTGCCAGATACTGTATGGCTCTGTCACACGTTATTATTACGTTCCCCTGCGTAAGAATTACATTACCGCTTACTTCTCTTACCGATTCCCCGTTCTCAACCCTCCCGGTAAGTTCATTTCCTATTACGGTTATACTCTTAGTTGTATCCTGCCCCCATAAACTCAGCGTCAGCAACAAGATTATAAATAATATGGCCCTTCCTCTCATCTCAGGGTATCCCTATTTGTTACATATGTCACCCTGTATATTGTGTAATTCTTAAGATTCCTGTCTGACTCAAATCCGAATCCCTCAATCACTTCTGTGGGGGAAGTTATTTTAACAAACTTATCACTAACGATTCTCTCTTCCTGATTTTTCCACATAAGTTCCTCTGTCCTTAAAACAATCCCCGCAGAGTCGTTGGTTGCCACCACATTTCCGATAGCGTATAGGTTTCTGGTTGCCTCATCCATTTTGCCCCGCAGCGAGGTTAAGGTGGTAGTCTTCTTTTCAAAATCATTGTAAAAGTCCACTCTTAAATTGCTGTCTATTATAGTTTCTTCCTTGAACATTCTTACATGCCCAGCCCACATTATCGCCTTTGTTTTTCCCGAATCCGAAAAAATTATTGTGCTGCTCCAGCTTTCTTGTAATGAGATTTCCTGAACTCTCAGTGATTCGTTGATATTCGGTTTCACTTTCTGCCGGGTGCACCCGAAGAATACTAATATCATTAACAGGAAGAAAAGATACTTCATCTTCTCTCTAAACCCAGATTTATCAGGTCATGTAAATGCACTACTCCCTTGATATTTTTTTCTTCCGCAACTACCAATGCGGTTATCTTAAATCTCTCCATCTGCTGCAACGCAAATGAGGCTAAGAGGTCCGGACTTATTGTCTTTGGCTTACTTGTCATCATTTCGCCTGCTTTTATTCCGTTCAGATCCTGACTTTTCTCTAGCAACCTCCTTAGATCTCCGTCTGTGATTATTCCCGTCAGTTTATTTTCTTCATCAACAACACATGTCATTCCTAGTCTCTTCGACGTTATCTCGAAAATAGTCTCCTTAAATGATGTCTCTTCTCTCACGACCGGTACTTTATCCCCTTTTATCATTATCTCTTTTATTCTTAGTGATAATCTTTTTCCTAAACTCCCCCCCGGGTGCAGTTGTGCAAAGTCTTCTTGAGTAAAACCTCTTAATTCTAAAAGACAAACCGCCAGTGCATCTCCTAAAGCAAGCATCGCTGTGGTCGATGATGTAGGCGCAAGATCAAGTGGACAAGCCTCCTCCGTTATTCCCATTTCTAGCACTATATCCGCTTCACTTCCAAGTTTTGAATTTCTGTTGGACATTATTCCTATTATCGGAACGTGTAACCGCTGGATCATCGGAACAAGATTAATTACCTCCTCGGTGTTTCCGCTCTTCGAAAGGATTATAACTACATCATCCCGCCTTACCATCCCGAGATCACCGTGCAATGCATCTGTCGGATGAAGAAATATTGCTGCCGTCCCCGTCGAATTCATAGTCGCAACTATCTTCCTGGCAATTAATCCTGACTTCCCCATTCCTGTCAATACCACCCTTCCCTTACACTCAATTATCAGCTTTACTGCTTTTTCAAATTCATCGTTTATCATCCGCGATAAACCCGCAACTGCTTTTGCCTCTATCTCAACTACTTGACGCCCTTTTATTTTTATGTCCATATTTTTCGTTATCTTAAATTTTATTTAATCCTGTTTATCTCCAGCAACAGAGGTTCGAGTTCATCAAGACTCAACTGACTCCCCGCATCACTCAACGCTTTTGACGGCTCGGGATGCACTTCAAGAAATAACGCATCTACTCCAACAGCTACCGCTGCTTTTGCCAGTGGTTTTATAAATTTCGGCTGCCCACCGCTTACTGTTCCCTGACTTGGTAATTGCACTGAATGAGTTGCATCCATCACAACCGGATATCCGGTCTCCCTCATGATCACCAGTGAACGCATATCAACCACCAGATTGTGATATCCAAATGTGGTCCCTCTTTCCGTCAGCATAATCTGATTGTTCCCGGTTGATGCCACTTTATCTGATACCTGTTTCATATCCTCCGGTGCAAGAAACTGCCCTTTCTTTATGTTTACAACTCTTCCGCTTTTCCCCGCCGCAATCAATAAATCCGTCTGCCGGCAAAGGAAAGCAGGTATTTGCAATATGTCGGCATATTCCGCTGCACTTTCCACCTCTTCAACTGTGTGTACATCTGTGATTATTGGAACATGCAGCGTTTCTTTTACTTCTCTCAGAATCTCAAGCGCTTCTTTCTCCCCTATTGTGGTAAAAGAGCTTACATTGGTTCGGTTTGCTTTCTTGTAGCTTGATTTGAATATGTATGGATAGTTACATCTCTCCGCTATCTCTTTAATCCTCTCAGCGGTATTTAATATCATATCCCGCCCCTCAACTACACAAGGTCCTGCTATCAGCACCAGCGGACTTCCGTCCCCTATTGGTATTTTGTCAACTTTAATCTTCATAGCTTTCAAATAATGGATTCGTTCCTTTTTTTGGTCTCTTACCGAATTTCTCATAAGCAAGTTTTGTTGCTTCTCTTCCCCTTGGTGTCCTTTGCAGAAATCCCTGCTGTATAAGATATGGTTCGTAAACTTCTTCAATTGTCCCCGCATCCTCATTAACGGCAACTGCAAGGGAGTTTAATCCAACCGGGCCCCCGTTGAATTTTTCTATGATCGTCATTATTATTTCTTTATCCATCTCATCCAAACCGCTCTCATCAACCTCAAGTGCGTCCAGTGCTTTTTTTGCAATCTCCAGTGTAACGGATTTTTTATCCTCGAAGTCGGCAAAGTCCCTCGTCCTTCTTAAAAGCCTGTTTGCTATTCTCGGTGTTCCTCGCGACCTCTTTGCAATTTCCATCGATGCCTCCTTCTCAACAGCTATGTCCATTATCTTTGCTGATCTTAACAATATTTTATCTATCAGTTCGGCATCGTAGTAATCAAGCCGGGATTTGATCCCGAATCTGTCTCTTAACGGAGAGGTCAGCATTCCGGCTCTGGTTGTTGCACCGATTAAAGTGTATTTCGGAAGTTGTATCTGTACACTTCGCGCATTTGGTCCGCTGTCTATCATTATATCCAACTTGTAATCTTCCATTGCCGAATATAAGAACTCTTCAACTACCGGACTTAATCTGTGAATCTCGTCTATAAATAAAACCGATTTCTCTTCCAGATTCGTAAGCAGCCCCGCCAAATCCCCTGGCTTTTCCAGCACTGGTCCTGAAGTCGCTTTGATTTTCACTCCCAGTTCGTTTGCTATTATATACGATAGAGTCGTCTTTCCAAGCCCTGGCGGTCCTGTTAAAAGCACGTGATCAAGTGCCTCTCCACGTTTCTTTGCAGCGGTAATAAATACCTTCAGGTTATCGGTTATTTTCGACTGCCCGACAAAATCACTGAACCTGTGGGGACGGAGTGTCTGTTCCAATTTCCTCTCTTCTTCTAACGCCCGGTTATTCGTCAACTTCGATTTTCTGTTATTTTCCAAATTCTTATGTCACCAGTGCTTTGTTTTTAATGTTAAACTTGTTGATCAGCCATACCAGAAGCATCATCAATCCAATCATTACAAATGCACACCCTATCGTGAGTGCAGGTCCGAATGCTTGTTTGAATAGCAGCGTTATCCCTGGATTCCACGTGCTTCCGTATAGGATCATTAAATGCACTACGTATATCAGCAATGTGTTCCTTCCTAATAGTATTAAAATCCTTGGGATGGATTCAAGTCTTGCGGATATGTATGTAAATACCGCATTAAATATTAACACTATGCCCAGCCTCAGTACCACTAGCGCAGGACTCGTTGTCCAAAGGGTGCTTGTCCCGGTAAGCTGTTGTTCCACTATGTCTATTAACAGTGCCAGAATTATTAATCCCGATCCAATTCCTGCTAAGTAAACTGTGAATTTCTTTTGTCTGAAAACATTTGGCTTGTCAGCAAGAAAACTCCCCAGAAATGCCCCCGCAGTCAGATACGCTAAAAACGGGAATATCGGGAAAAAACTCCCTGCACTTCTCGACAAGTACCCCGCTAATCCCCTGTGCATATACTCCAGCCAGTTTACTTTTTCCGTAAAGTAATAAGCCACTATTATCATAATCGTAAATGTAAGGAATACTGTCTTATCCCGTCCTCCCAGTTTTTCTGAAATCCACGCTAAAAGTACAATGCTTGCTAGCCCTATACTTATTAAGTGTAGTACATCCACTGTGAAAAATATATCGAGTTGCTGTTGTGTTACGAAACCCCAATATACTATTGTCGGCGTCGGATATCTCAGGATATAGGCCACAAAGAGAAGCAATAACGATCTTTTTAATCCTCGCATTACTCTCGGATTTTGCGCAAATGGTACTTTCTGCAATCTGAAAAGATAAGTGAATACAGTGCCGGCAGTAAATAAAAATATTGGAGCGGTAAGTCCCCTGTTTGTATGCCATAAAGCATATAACCAGTTGTCAAAACTCCTGTATTCAGCCGCAAGCAGAACATCTATTGTGTGTCCCTGAACCATGTTCAGCACTGCAAATGCTCTGATAAGGTCTATGAATATAATTCTGTTTTTACTTGCTACCGGCGTCATTCTCTCAAAATGCTTTTTTTATCCTTTGAGTTCAACTATCATTTCTATTTCAACCGCAGCTCCCTTGGGTAGTTCAGCTACTCCCACCGCACTTCTTGTATGCTTCCCGGCCTCTCCAAATATCTTACCTATTAATTCGGATGCCCCGTTCGCTACTTCAGGCTGATTTACAAATCCTTCCGCACTTGCTACAAATACAACAAGTTTTACTACCCTGCTGATTTTATCCAGATCTTCAATAACTGACTTTACCGCTGCAAGGCAATTCAGTGCGCAAATTTCAGCCGCTTTTTTCCCTTCATCTTCACTAAGCTCCTTCCCGAGTTTACCTTTGTACATTATTGCTCCATCTACTACGGGTACTTGCCCTGAGGTCATAACAAGATTGCCTACTTTTAAAGCCGGTGTATAAGCTGCCAGTGGTTTTGCAACTTGCGGAAGTTTTATTCCTAATTCAAGCAATTTTTCTTCTGTCATTATTAATCCTTTTCTTTATTTGTTTTTTTGTTTAAGTTAAATACCATAATTAAAAATTTTTATCCCTTTTTACTGGGGTATTATTCCTTCATTTCTTAGGAAATAAAAAATGTACGAGTTTAAATTTAATGAATTTGTTGATATTGTAAAAAGATTACGCAAAGAATGTCCCTGGGATAGAGCTCAGACTAACGACTCTATTAAAGCCGCTACTATTGAGGAGGCACACGAAGTAGTTGAAGCTATTGATAATAAGGATTTTGAAGAACTGAAAATTGAACTGGGAGATCTCCTTCTACACGTCGTTTTTCACTCTGTTATCGCAGAACAGGACGGTAAATTCAATCTTTCCGAAGTTATCGCCTCAATTCAGGAAAAGCTTATCCGGCGCCACCCTCACGTCTTTGGGGAAACCAAAATAGATAACGCCGATGATGTTAAGAAAAATTGGGAACATATAAAACTTTCTGAGGGACGAAAGTCCGTTCTGGAAGGGGTCCCAAAATCCCTTCCCGCTCTTTATCGTGCTTTCCGACTTCAGGAAAAGGCTTCGAAAGTTGGATTTGATTGGAATGATAAAGCCCCGGTTTGGCAAAAAGTCGTTGAGGAAATGAACGAACTGCATACTGCAGAAAAAAAAGAATCACCTGAAAAGGTAATGGAGGAAATGGGTGATCTCTTGTTCGCCCTCGTTAATTATGCTCGTTTTATTAAAATCAATCCCGAAGAGGCTCTCTCAAAAGCTAATTCAAAATTCCAGCGCAGGTTTAATTACATTGAACAAAAATATTCGGAAATGAATAAAAGCATTACCGAATCCTCTCTGGAAGAACTCGATAAATACTGGGAAGAAGGCAAAAAACTCGAAAAATAATCTGTATCTCCCCTGTCAGATTATTCTTGTTCAATGTCCCATTGTCCCTTTGGGTAAACCGGAACTCTGACTTGCATTATTTGCTTACTGTCTCAGAATTCCCCTTATCACTGCGTCACACATTGCCGTAAATTCCTGATAACTTGCCGGTTGGCGCCTGTTATTATAAAACAACAATAATCCCATAACTGCGTACCTCAGTTCATTCCGCTTACTCTCAGCAACCTCTTTCTTCAGTATTTTTTTCGTTTTGCAGTATTCCCACTCACTTGAGGTAAGCCTGTCCAGAAAATTATAGATCATCTCAAGCGTGTTGCTGTTGTTCGACATCTGATTGACCCGCTCAACAAAAAATAATTCGAAAATTCCCGGGTACTGAACAAAATATTTAATATACCCCTTCGCTATTTGCTCAATTGCAGGTAACCCCCTTACATCATCCTTGATTTCTGCTAACACAAAGTCCACACATTCATCCTGAAAATCCTTTACGCACTCAAAAACCAGTGTCTGAACATCCTTAAAATAGTTGTAAAGTGTCGCATAAGAATACCCCGCTCTTTCAGCAATGCTTCTCACACTCAGACTCTTCAACCCCTCTCCCTTTAACATATCCTTCGTTGCCTGAATAAAATATCCCCTTACCCGTTGTTCTTGAATCTCTTTTTTGTCCACTTTTTGCTCCATTAACAAAATTAAATAAAATTAACATTGTTAATTTAATTAATGCGCATTAATTCTGCAAATTAAATTTCCTTTTTTTTTACTCTTTGTATTTTAATTCCTTCATCCCTCTCTCAAGGTAATCCCACCAACCGTGGTTTATCAAATGAACAATGTCAAATATCATCAGTCCATCTGTGCTCTTTAAACACATGTTCACCGCTTTCGTAAATTGCTCTCCGTTGGGGAAATATTGCTCAACATATAACCCCCCTATTACCGGCAGCACCCCCATTATCACTTCCTTAGCAATTTCTGCCGACCCTTCAACCGAATACCACGGCTCTTTTATTTTCCCCAGTCCCGCCTCTCCGCTCTTAACCTGCTTATCGTTCAACTCAGCTACTTCCTCTTTTGTAACTTCATAAAAGTAACATCCGGTAGTATAAAGATCCAGCAACTCCGCATATCCTTGCACCTTGTAATCCTGCGTAGCCCAGTCATATTTTACTGAAGGATCATAATTTCTGCTTGCCCAGTTAACCCCCAACTCATAATAAAGTGGATACCATGCACCTGTATATACCCCCAGCTTTATTTTTGGATTTGTCTGTTTTATCACTATTCGCACATCCTCTAGAAATAACTTGATTATATAAGCCCGCCATTCAAGCCACTCCTTAAAGTACTCCCCTCTCTTCAATTCCCGCTTTTCCCCCTTTCCCTCCCACTTATATATATCCTCCGGATAATTCTTTAATTCTTTCCAATGGATGCTTCTGAGATAAGCGTCAAACGAATCCTTTGAAATATCACTGAAATCCGCCTCAATTCCGTCGAACCTCATCCTGTCAAGTATAACCCCGTCAAGTTCCGGATATAATCTCACTACTTCCTCAACAATGGAGGACTCATAAAACCGCACAAGATAGCTCACAGGATTCAGCATCGCGGAATATTTATGCTTCAGTTTTGTTATCTCCACCATTCCGGAATCTGTATAATTTATTGACTGCCAGTCCTTTTTATCCTCCTCGCTATATACAATTCCCCTGTCCATATAATTATGCCCCCCGACAAAAATATTTAACGAAGCGTGAACCCGCATTCCCCGTTTATGCCCCTCCCGTATAAATGTCCCTAAAAAATCAAAATCCGGACGCGTGAATCCATCCCATTCTTTCATCACCGGAGCAATCTCGCTCTTATACAACACCTCTCCCGTAATTGGTTTCACATCAACAACAATATCCGTAAACCCAAGCATTTCCACTTTATCCAGGTAATAAAGAATCGAGTCCATATAACTAAACCGCTTGAAATTCGCAGTTGCATCAAACCACATCAGCTTCTGTTTCTCCTGAGCGAATCCACTAGCTGTTAAGATGACCATAACAAAAAACATAATTAACTTTTTCATAAATCCACTTTCAAATTTGACATCCAAAATTACTAAAAATTCCAGATTCTCAAAGATTTAAACCCCCTGCTTCTTTTCCCTCTCATCTCTCCGTATACTGGTAATTATTTGACAATTTATGACACCGAAACCCGATATCCAACCCCTCAGCATTTCCATTATCCATCCCCCGACTCGATTTTGGTCCGGGCTCCGAAACCGACTCCCTCCATTCTTCAAAACAGGCTATAAATAGGGTATAAATAAGGTACAAATAAGGTATAAACAAGGTCTTAACTTTACCAGCCACCCTTTCCCGGCAACCATAAATTATCATAATTTCACCCCTCTCAATCCCTTCCTCCCTCCCCTCTGTCTGTTTTCTGACCTTTCAACTTATCTATCTTTTTACTGGTCATCCTCTTCCTGAAGAAGCTTTCGGTAGGTTTTGTCTCTTTCCCCCCTTTTCCGTATTTTTACACATTAATTTTTAACATAAAGAAAAAAATGTTGGTTATCCAAAACACCCTATCAGGCAAAAAAGAAGAATTCAAACCAATTAATCCCCCGCACGTCAGCATGTACGTCTGCGGCCCCACGGTTTACGACTACTTCCATATTGGCAACGCCCGCTCATTCCTCATCTCCGATATGATCCGCCGTTACCTTGAATATAAAGGCTATAACGTGAAATTCGTTATGAACCTTACTGATGTAGACGACAAAATAATCCACAAATCAAAAAAGGAAAACCGTTCTTTCTCTCAAGTCGCCGACACCTTCACTCAGGCTTTCTTCGAAGACATTGAAAAATTAAAAGTCAAACCGGCTACACTCTATCCCAAAGCAACCGGACACATTTCGGAAATTATCACCCTTATCTCAAAACTTATTGACAATGGTTTTGCCTACAATATTGACGGTAATGTGTTCTACAACGTTGCCAGATTCAAAGACTATGGAAAACTTAGCGGCAAGAAGACCGACGAACTCGAAGTCGGCGCCCGAATCGAAATCAATAACGAAAAACTCAACCCACTCGATTTCGCACTCTGGAAAAAAGCTAAGGAAGACGAACCATCCTGGGACAGCCCCTGGGGCAAAGGACGCCCGGGCTGGCATATCGAATGCTCTGCCATGAGTTGCAAACACCTCGGCGATACTTTCGACATCCACGCCGGCGGTAGCGACCTCATCTTCCCTCATCACGAAAACGAAATCGCACAAAGCGAAGCCGCCACAGGTAAACCCTTCGTTAACTACTGGATGCACTTCGGCTTCCTCAACATAAATGAAGAAAAAATGTCCAAATCCCTCGGCAATTTCTTTACCGCGCGCGATATACTTGCAAAACACCCTGCCGAGGCAATCCGTATGTTCCTCTTCCAGACTCACTACGCCAGCCCCCTCAACTTCTCCGAAGAAGCAATTCAGGCTGCACAAAAAGGACTCGAAAAATTCACTAACCTCGTTGACAAAATAAACTCTGAGCTCTCAGCCCCCTCTCAGGCCGCACCAATGACGGACTTTGACTTCCCCACTTTCTATTCAGCCTTCGAATCCGCAATGGATGACGACTTCAACTCCCCCAAGGCAATTGCAGTCCTCTTCGACTTCATTAAGGAAGTGAACAGGAAAATTACCGAATCCCCCTCCCTCAACTCCGGATTTTATCTGAAAACCAAAGAATTTCTGGAGAAGACAGCCGTTGGAGTCTTTGGCATAACCTCCTTCGAAAAAGAAGTTCCCGCCTCTTCCGGTATCGAGGATAAGTTAATAGAACTCCTCCTCTCAATTCGCGCCACTGCAAAAAAAGAAAAAAACTTCGCACTCGCAGATCAGATAAGAGATGAACTTCTGAATCTTGGCGTTGCAATCCGTGATACTAAAGACAAAACTCTCTTCAAAAAGGTTTAATGCATTTCGAACTTACCGTAGGTGACCGGATCCACAAATGTCCCGTCAGAATAAGCGCCAAAGCTCGTTATCTTCAGATCCGCTTCATTCCCGATAAAGGTTTGGAACTCGTTCTCCCCCGTTTCGCTTCTTATGCCGATGCCGAAAAATTTCTGAAGAAAAATATCGACTGGGTCGAAAAGAAATTAAAATCCGCAAATCACCCTCGCGATATTCATAGCCACTTTCTCTTCCTCGGCAAACAGTTTTCAATCAAAACAACCGTCACTCCTAAAGGTCACAGCTCATACAAATTTACAGAAGACTCCCTTGAAATCTCTCATCCCGAACCCGCAAGAATCAATTATTCCAAACTCTTCGACCTCATATACAAAATTGAAGGAAAAAAACTCCTCCCCCTCATCACCCGCGAAATTGCCTCGGAATTCGGTTTCACTCCAAACAGAATTACCGTCCGCGGTCAGTCCTCCCGCTGGGGAAGCTGCTCCCGCAAAGGAAACATAAACCTCAACTTCCGCATGATGAAATTCAGAAGAGAATTAATTAATTACATAATCATACACGAACTCTGTCATCTTCGCCACTTCGATCATTCCAAAGCCTTCTGGACCGAAGTCTCCAAACACTCCCCAAACTACAAACTCCTCAAAAAAGAAATAAAAAACTTCTGATTCCCAATCTATTCCTTCTCCGCCTTGTACTATCCTGCTCAACCCATTCAATTAACCATTAACAATTTACCATTAACAATTATATTTATTTCCTTCCCCGTTATAAACGTTACGGACGTTACGAACGAAACTACTCCCGGTGTGGTCAGATAATCTTCTTAATTATTTTGTTATTGCATTTGAAATTAATATTTTGTACAATTACTTCTGATTTTTCATTAATATGATGAAATGCCTTATGCAACAAATTCTTTTCAATTCCAGAATTTATTTGGGAGGAAAGTATTATGTGACATCTCTGAATTCCAAATCTCTCCCTTTGATAATTATATCTAAACCAATCGAACAACTAAAACAATGATAATCCTATGAAAATACAAATAATTATAATAATATTTATCCCGTTGTTTTTCGCTGAGTGTGTGACTGCACAGAGCCAAAATCATATATATTATTTCAATCATCACTGGCGTACTATTGGAGTTGGTTACGGCTATAATATTGAGAAAGCTGATATGAACCGTGACGGCAAAGATGATATAATAGTCGGGAATTATAATGACACTTACCTGTACTACGGAGGTCCGGGGATAATAGACACAACTGCAGATGTAATCTATAAGGGAAGATGTTTGGCGATATTAGATTATAACGGAGACGGATATGAAGATATGATATGTATGCACTTAAGCGTATATGACAGTATCCGGTGGGATTATGACGGTGAGATGTTATATTATATGGGAAGCGATACCACCTCAATTTTGATTGATACAATTCCGGATTATATTTATCCTTTACCAACGAAGTATCCAATAATGCAGTATTTTGCGATAGATCAGAGTGGCCCCCACGGGGCAAAAACCGGTGATTTTAATAACGATGGGAAAACAGATATAGTGATAACATCTCCTTATTGGCCGTTCTCTAACTTGACTTCAAATACACGTTGGGGCAAAATGTACATCTATTTGGGGAAAGAGGAACCTCAAAATGTCCCCGATTTTGAAATCGAGGGAAGACATAATCAAGAACTCCTGCTGGGAGATAAGTTTGATATCGGCGATATAAATGGGGATGGATTTCAAGATCTACTTTTTAGTTCCAGAATATTCACATCTGTTATGCCGGGTATAGGCAGAATAGATAGTCTGAATTACCTGCATATATTTTATGGTAGTAATACACCTAATTTCATTTTAGGAAATGAAGATATTAAATACACATCTTATGTAAGACCTAATATCAAATGGGCTGAGTGGTTTGTAAGATATTTTTCAGTAGATGATATTAATTGTGACGGATATGATGACGTCGTCATTGGAAGGGGTGGCTATCTTCCTAGAGTAACGAATGTGCATTACGGTTCACCAACAGGTATAGATACAATCCCTGATTTCGTGATAGTAGATCCAGATTCAAACATTGGGCTATATACGGGAGAGATTTCACAGACAATCGGTGATTATAATGCTGACGGATATAATGATTTCGTGTCTCGGGGCGGGTATCATACGTTTTGTTTGTATTTGGGGGGTCCCTATATAAGTAACGAAAATCCGGTAGGTGCCTTGGGATTTGCAGCACCTGGTTATAACTGGGCATTTCCATGCAAAGCATTAATAGTCTCAGACCAAACAGGAAACGGTGAAGTAGAATTACTGGTAAATGCACGGAGTTATGACTCCGTTTCTTACGGTTATGCGGAGATGGTATATGGGAATAGCGGAGTACACACGGATATAGGAGAGGAAACCAATATAAAAGAAACCGGGATGGATTTGAAGAACAATTACCCAAATCCCTTTAATCCGGAAACAGTAATCAGTTATCAGTTACCGGTAAACAGTTTTGTAACATTAAAAGTATATGACGTCCTGGGGAGAGAAATTGCAGAGCTTCTGAATGAAGAACAGCGACCGGGAAAATATAAAGTTAATTTCTCAGGAAAAAATCTTGCGAGCGGAGTGTATATTGTCCGCTTTTCATACCGTCAAAGCGATGGAGTAAAAGTAATCAATTCGTTAAAAATAGAGCTGGTGAAATAGTCCGTTGGTAAATCCGTTGTACCTGTCCCGCTTTTAAGGACAGTTATAAAAAGCAAAAGATTAAAAAGTGTTAAAAATCATTTCGTGAATTCTGAAAAACCCGGATGGCGAAAAAACGCTAAAAACGGCATATTTATTTTGAAATATCAGGCGCCGCCTGATAGACTTGCTATAATAAATTTTGTAAATTGATATTACAAAAAGATTAAATGTTGTAAAATGAACAATGAAATATCTTAACAAACAGCTTATAATAATTCTAAAACCTCCTCCGCGGAGAAGTGTTCTTAAAGAACCGGAGAAGATTAAATAATTGATTACAAAGCACTAAGAACCATAAGGCAAACAAAATGAAAATAATAATTCTTATCAGTTTTCTATTACAGATAGTTTTTTCAGGTTATAGTTATTCCCAGTTTACCGGTTATTACGGAAAAATAAACATCAAACCTGCATACTCGTCAAAAGGGAGTGTGATTTCTCTTGGAGATCAGAATAATGACGGATATGATGATTTTATGATATATGAAAACAGAGAGTATGTAGATCAAACTGCTTTTCACTCAATATTTTGGGGAGGAGAAACTATTGATTCAATACCAGATTTAGTCTTCCGTTTACCTTTTCAAAAATTGACAATATCCAAGAGTTTACTTTCTGATGATATAAATAACGATGAATATAAAGATTTGATTATATCATCATTGACTTCTGGGCATGAACCAGAACCTCGTATAGCAAATATTCTGATTTTTTATGGGGGGATACTGTTAGATAGCATACCTGATCAAATATTTTCTCAACCCGAGGGAGCTTCCGGAGGTTGGGGATATTATATGGAATTAATTACTGACTTTGATGGAGACGGGAAAAAAGAATTGGCGGCATATGATTTTGGAACCCGTTATAGTCCGAACAAACAATTCGGAACGATATATTTTTATAAAATAGAAAATGGACGAATAGATACAATCCCGATAACATTAATGGAGGGGGATTCAGTTACTCTAAGAAGAATAAACTCAATCAGTTCAATAGACCTGAACAATGACGGGTTATCGGATTTGATAATTAAAGGATATAAATCCACATATGGGGGAGTCCCGGGGTATGATTTCATGGAAATATATCTTGGAAATCCGGATTGGGATATCTCATTACCGGCACAGGAATTCAGAGCCTACACACAGAGTGAAATTGGAATTTTAACCAGATATTTTTTTATCAAAGATATCAACAGAGATGGTAAAGTAGATCTAATATCAGATTATAAGGGTGATCCCTATTATCATAAGGGGGCAATACTAAAAGGGGGATATCCCGTTGATACTACAATCTGGAAGACTTTAAACACATCGAACCGATACATATCAAATGAAATTGCAGGAGAAATAGATGCAAACGGAGACGGAATTAATGATTTATTGATAAAGATGTTTGGTCTGGGGACACATGATACATATCTCTGGTTGGGGACAAGAAATTTCGCTGAATATCCAACAAAAAAATGGTTAGCGCAAGACTATTGGGAGGGGGCGGTCTCTGGGAACCTGGGAGATGTAAATGGAGACGGAGCAGATGATATATTCATAGGGCAAACTGATGACAACACATCATTTTACAGACCGGGTAAGGTGGAAATATTTCTTGGAGATACAAGTGCGCATGTTGATACTACAACGTCAATGAGAGAAGAAAAGGGGGAAAACGAACTTGAAAGCTATCAATTGCTCTCCGCTTATCCAAATCCATTTAATCCGGAGACAGTAATCAGTTATCAGTTACCGGTAAACAGTAAAGTGATTTTAGGGATATATGACATTCTTGGGAGGGAGGTAGGGAAACTGGTGGATGAAGAACAGGAAGCAGGAAAGCATGAAGTCAGATTTAACGGTACCGGTCTGGCAAGCGGGGTGTACATAGTAAGGTGTTCATACCGGCAAAGCGATGGGATGGAAGTAATAAATTCATTAAAAATAGAACTGGTGAAATAGTCCGTTGGTAAATCCGTTGTACCTGTCTCGCTTTTAAGCACAGTTATAAAAAGCAAAAGATTAAAAAGTGATAAAAATCATTTCGTGAAATGAGAAAACCCCGGGTGGCGAAAAAACGCTAAAAACGACATATTTATTTTTAAAAATCAGGCGCCGCCTGATAGTCTTGCTATAATAAATTTTGTAAATTGATATTACAAAAAGATTAAATGTCGTAAAATGAGCAATGAAATATCTTAACAAACAGCTTATAATAATTCTAAAACCTCCTCCGCGGAGAAGTGTTCTTAAAGAACCGGAGAAGATTAAATAATTGATTACAAAGCGATAAGAAACATAAGGCAAATGGAATGAAAAAAATAATAATTAGTTTATTTGTGGCAATAATAAGTCTGAGTTGTAATTCGACAGATCCGGAGATTAAAGTTCCGGAAAGGGAAAAGAGTTTCATTGAAGCTGCAGATGTTTCATGCGATGAGATATGGCTTAAATTAAAAGTAGGCGATATTGATCTTCCGGCAGAGGGAGTGATTAGAATAGACGGGATAAAAGACAAACCTGTTTCAGTAACAACCAAAGATACCATACTGTATATTGATTCCCTTGAAGTAAACAGGAATTACAAGTTTCAGGTAATATTGCTTAATCAGGGACAGACATTAATCAGTAATGAAATAACGGTAAAGACCCTTGATACAACAAGCCACAACTTTACCTGGCAAACATTTGAGTTTGGCGAACATTCCCACAGTTTATTATATGATGTAGCCATAATAGATGAAAACAACATCTGGGCAGTAGGGGAAATTTATGTGAATGATTCATTGGGAAACCCCAATCCAAAATGCTACAATGCAGTTCATTGGGATGGAACAAAGTGGGAGCTGAAGAGGATATCAGTCCTGTTTAGAGAGAATAATATTACCCCACCCTTAGATGGAACTTTTGTGTTTTCTGAAAAAGATATTTGGTTTGTAGGAAGCTTACCAATTCACGGTGATGGTAATAACTGGATAATGCATGATCTTAGAACAACTTTATCCCCCGATTTATCATTATCCAAAGCTTGGGGATTAAGTTCCAACAATATTTACTTTGTAGGGAATTCAGGTAGCATCGCACACTGGAACGGAAGTATCTGGGCAAAGATTGAGAGCGGGACTACAGTTAATTTGAAAAGTATCATATCCTCTCCAGATGGTAAAACGATGTGGGCATGTGGAAGCAATGATGATTATTTTTTGGCAGTGTTTCTTGAAAAAACAGGAAATGATTGGGAAAAAGTATTTGAAGGGAATCCGGCTGAAAGAATAAACGATTGTGAAGTAGGTGTGATACAGTCTGTATGGACAAATAGTAATCAGTTTGTATATCTGGGATCATCAAGCGGACTATATAGGCATACTAAAAAAGAAGCACTGAAATTGCAAAAGGTATTTAGTCCATCAGACGCTCCGTATTCATATAAAGGAGAAGAAAAGAACAATATTTGGGTTTGCGGACAGAACGGATTGGTCGGACATTATAACGGAAAGAACTATTATGAAATATCCGGACTAAAAAAGGCAAGAAACACCTACTACGGAATAGACATCAAAGGAAAAACAACATGTGTAGTTGGAAAAATTTATAATAATGCTATTAATAGTAAAGCAATAATTCAAATAATCAAACAACAATGAAAGGGCACAATCTATGGAAGCCTAAATTGTTTATCGCAAAAGACAAATCATTTGTCTCTAAAATAATTAATTATTTAATAATAATGAAAAGGGTAAAGAGGTTTAAATATAAAATATTCAAAAATGCTAATATTATTACTTTTCTTCTTCGTTTATAATGGAGGATATTCTCAAGATACATTATCCATCCAAATCCGAATGCTTTCGAAAGATGAAAGACCATCTTTAAGTTATTATACTGATTCTCAGACTTATCCTATTAGAGTTCATTATAATCAAAACGCTTCATATGCAAACGATGTGAAAGAGTATGCAGAGATTGCATACTCATATATATGTTCAGAAATCGGTTTTCAACCTCCACCGGAGGATGATTTAAGAGGTGGTAGCAATGCATATGATATATATATTTATAATCTAGGAAATTATACAAACGGACAAGCAATTGCAGAAGTACCGGATGATTGGGAGTATGAGTGGGTGGCAAGCTATATCGTGCTATTGCCCGGCATTCCGGATGAGGATTTGGCTGATATAGTTGCACACGAGTTTACCCATGCATGTCAGTTGGGGTATTCTTATGCAGACTTTGAGTATGACCCAATTACCGATACAGCACCCGGTAAATGGTTTTATGAAAATGTTGCGAGTTATTATTCTGTACAAGTTAATCCCATAGATAATAAATATACCAGTCACTTTGGTACAACATGTGGGCCTTTAAGATACCCACAATGGGGTTTGGACCAGAGCTATAATAATTATGACGGTTTATTGTGGCCACTTTTTCTTTCAGAATGGAAAAATTGTACAAATATAATTCCATTAATATGGGAAAGAATGGGACAAAACCCCGGTGCAAATATTCTTGAAGATATTGATTATGTTTTGGTTAACAGTTATAATAGTTCTCTATCTGAAGCATTGTTAAAATATGCAGAATGGAGATATTTTACCGGTGACAGAGATGATGAGGAACACTTTGAAAATGCCGAACTATATATAACCTCTGAAGTAACCCAAATCTATACCTCAGGTTACCCTGTGAATAATCTCAATGTATCTGGTGCAATGGGAATAGGAGGTGTACATTTTATAGACTGCTTTTCTAATAACAATGAAGTATTCAATTTTTCTGTAAGCATAGACCCTAACTATACACAGCCTATGGATTTTGGGATTCTGGAAGTTAAGTATGATCCTGAAATTGACAGATTAAGAAAAATAGAACTAAATTCTTCAAACCAAGGGAGTATAAAAGGTTATGTTAGAGGAGGAGAAAATGTTGTCTTGCTTGGTTTATCTTTAAATAGTGTGAGTAACCTCTTTCACAAATTCTATTATTCTATATCTGCTCCTCAGGAAAGAGCCGTTGCGTTTTATACAAAGTGGGAAGATGAATCAAGTTCCGGATATTTGAATGGTAAATTACTAATTGATGGAATAACAGAGGTGAATTCGGGGGATTATTTCGGTTTATCATATCTTACAAATTACAATAACCATACTGTGAAAGTCTCTTCTGAGAGATTAGCCGATGTAAATTACATTTATAAACATAACAATTGGAATGGAGGATCTTCGCAGTATTTATTGAGTCATTCATTTAATGTAGCTTCCACCGGGAACTATGATAAAGAAGGAATTTATAATAAACTTAAGATTGCAATTATTCGAAATTCAATTGAAGGTTTAAATTTCAGTAATAATGTCGGGATTCAGTTTAATGACCCCTGGTATTTGAAAAATGCGCAGGGTGATCAATCAGCTATGAACGATTTCTTGAGTGTAACTTCACCATATTACCCTACCGGAGCTTATAATCAAACCACCGGCGGCGTTTTCTTGGATCAAAACGTTACTTTTGATCCGACCAGACCTTACTACTCCGTACAGGCGATATCGCCTCAGGATATTGCACTTTCCCAAACAGGTAAAACACACAGATTCTATTTCCGGAATTGGAGCGGTACAAGTGTTAACTTTCAAAATGAAAACAACCCATCAACAGGAGTTG
>Ga0208462_1000141_pt1 | contig 98559 bp, 75 predicted proteins | sample AD_SCU001_MetaG_FD_184452 | JGI IMG/M metagenome (GOLD analysis project Ga0208462, IMG submission 184452) | Active sludge microbial communities of municipal wastewater-treating anaerobic digesters from China - AD_SCU001_MetaG (SPAdes) (version 2) | ecosystem: Engineered > Bioreactor > Anaerobic...
GGGCTTTTTTCTCATCGCTCGTTTCATTTCTTTTACACTTGAATACTGTCTACCCTTTTCAGAATAATCCATCAGCAATTCGTCTATTTCTACTATGCCAAAAAAGTTTACATTTTTGTCAAAATTCTTTAAAGCTGCTAAAATTTTGTGTCGCCATGTAAAGCTTGTTGGCAGACTTATACCAACCTCTCTAGCACAAGCTCTGAGACTTTTACCTGCTACCATACAACGAATGTACTCGAGCATGAGTTGAGACTTCTGCAATCGATATACAAAGGTGCCCGTAGTAATTCTAAACTGTCTACCACAATGTTTGCAAAGATAATTTTGCATACCTTTTTGTTTGCCATTTCTTACAATATTGTTGCTACGACAGTTAGGACATAGTGGAGGAGTACTTTGAAGTTTCAAACCTTGGTAATCTACTACGTCAGCTTCATTTTGTAGTAGGAAATCGTAGAGTTTATCGTAGAAGGCTTTAGAGTCTTCCTTACTCATAGCCAGATGTTCATTAATATTATTGACTAAAGTCTTCATAAATACTGAATTTTTGACAAATATACATAATAATTTTATTATGATATTAATATCATTAATTATTTTAAACATTTATAAAATAAAAAATTAAATTTTTTGGCACAATATTGAAATTTTTATATTATCTTTGTATTAATTTTGAAAAAATTATTAGCTGTTTCTACGATTTTTTTGAATCAAAAGTGAAAAAATGAATTTTTAGAATACAGCTTAAATAGAAAAGCACAAACATGAACAAAACCAGATATTATTTCAGGCTTTATTCATAAAATGTGATTAAATAAACAAGTTACCAGTAAGTTAAAACGACATGAAGAAACAATTACGAAAACCTGAAAATTGGCAAGATTTTGAAAGTCTTTGCAAAGTACTTTGGGGAGAGATCTGGAATTGTCATGAGATAAAGAAAAATGGCAGAACAGGTCAGGCTCAACATGGAGTAGATGTATATGGTACTCCTGACTGGGAAAGTGGATATTATGGAATTCAGTGCAAAGGGAAAGATGATTATACTAAATCTAAGTTAAAAGAAAGCGAAGTTGACGAGGAGATTGAAAAAGCTAAGAAATTTAAACCCACATTAAAGAAATTTTATTTTGCAACTACTGCAAATAAAGATGCTAAGATAGAAGAATACATAAGACTCAAAGATGAAGAATCAAGAAAAAACAATGGATTTGAAATTCATCTATTTTCATGGGAGGATATTGTTGATTTAATAGATGAGAATAAAAGAACTCATGATTGGTATGTGAACAACATAGGATTTAAAACTAAATATGATGTTAATATAACTTTTAGTAACGGAAAATCAATATTGGAGTTTACACCTATATTGGTTAAAAATCATGTTATATATAGAGTAATTGAAAAAGACAGAAAGGGAGGATTAAGAATTGGAATGGGACGTTCTAATTTATCACAAGACTACAACAGAGAAGAAAGACTTGCAAAACTTTATGAACCAGAGCCTGTAAGATATTATATGAACGGGCAAACATTTAATAAAAGTTCATGTGTGTTTTCGTTACTAATTGAAAATGTTGGAAATATGCAAATTGAAAACTTTAAAATGTATATTTATTTCAAATCAGATACAATTAAAGTTGATACAGTAAGCAAGCAAAGACAATTCTTAGATTCGTTTAAATACAATTACAATACATTTATGTATCGAGATTCGAATAATTGTGTATTTGAGCCACCTGAACAGATTTTGGTACAAACAGATAGAATAACAACAGATGAAATTTGTTTAAGACCGACAATTGAAGAGCCACAGGAGATTATTCTTGAATATGAATTTGTTTCGAAGGGTTTTAATAAAAAAGAAAAATTATTGATTAGACTGAATACAGAAATAGTTGATAAAAAATCTTATGAGGAAACTGAAATTTCAAGAAATGACGAAATAAGGTTAGAAAACTATTTTGAATAAAATAAAATCAACTGCCAACAATGTATATAAAACATTTGGAAGTCAGTGTGTTATCGAGCATCATAGATAGTATCAAAAGTAGTTGTAACTTGATAGGAAATCGCTTCGTAATCCCGCACTTCATTATATTATCAAACGTTATGCAACATATTCAAAAACCATATAATTATGAATAAATTATTTATCACAATCGCATTTTGTCTATTATCCATTAATTTGTTAAGTCAAGGGCTCATTGGAACACCGACAAGCCTAGTGATCGTTTACAATTATCCAGAAAACTACTTTTATGTTTCACTTGATGGGAAGGATAAAAGAAAAACTGTTCAGGAAAACGTTTTTATCATTGACAATAAACTTGTTCAAGTTCGTGCTTTGAATAAAAGCAAGTTCCTTTCGGATGAATTGAAATCACAATCTCAAAAAGACATTCTGTTGGAATATATAAAATGGGAGTCTGATTATATCCAAAATACTTTCAATTTTAATATTAATAGTAAAATTGAAACCTTAGTCACAAAAACAGGCAAAGAAGTAATCTTCTGGACCTATGATATGCCAATCGGAGAACCAATTGTAAAAACAGATTCCACGATTACTACCCCTACTCAAAAACAAATGTTCATCTTGACCATGGTAAAAGATTATGTGTTTGGGATAAATACTCCTCTTTTTGAATCAGACCAATTTGAGTCAAATAAACAATATTTGCTAGATAATATAGATCATATTGTGGTAGAAGATAAAGAAATTAATCTTGAAGAATTATATAAGAAACTAAGTCAATAATTATTTACGGTGCATAACAAGCATTTTAGTGCATTGTAAAAAAAACAAAATATTTTAATGATTTGCCGTTTTAAAAGAAACAAAAAAAGAAGTATGAAATATTTATATGATTTTTTTCTAAAGAATGTCTCATAATGTCCATAATGTTATTTTGCAAAGTTATCAAAATGTTAGCAATTCACAAGATAACAATTGTTTTTTCATAGCTATGTATGTAACTTCCCATACTTTTTTGCAATTGGTTTATAAAATTAAAAATATTGAATTAGGCGTTTAAGTAATAATCATTTTATATGGACAAGGCTTTGCTTTAACCATTCTGATTAACAGATTATCAAATATATTTTTATTCATTAAATGCCGATTAAATCTATATGTATATTCATCTATATATGCTTGCAAATGTTCTACATGATGATGTATACCCCTCAACCAACCTTTAAACCCCATTATTACTCTATGCATCTCTGGAAAATTTTTACCTTTTTTACCAGAATCTACTTGCATTAATTTCTTAAACTCTACCTTCAATGGTTTATAGCCATTCCACTTATCTACTTTTATATTCGCTTCTCTATCTATTGTTTCTCTCATAAAACTTCCTAATTCTTTTGAACTACTCGATTCTATAACCTTCCCATATACTCTACTAACTCCCTTATTTCTCTTTTCTATTTCAAATACTACTAGCTTCTTCTTTTCATTCTTTCTCCCTACTACTCCCTCCTCTTCTCCGCCTATCACTGTCTCATCTACCTCTACTTCTCCTCTCAACATATATTTACCACTACTTCTCATCGCTACCATTACTTTTCTTTTAAATAACCAGCATGTCTTTTGCCTTAATCCTAATTTCCTGCTTAATTCTGTTGTTGATATCCCTTTCTTTGTTGTACTTACAAAATATACTATGTAAAATGCCTTTTGTATTGAAAATTTTATCTTATGAAATAATGTCCCACTTGTAGGTGTCTCTATATAATTGCATTTAGTACATTGTCTTTCATATTTCTTCTTACCTCTACAAAATTTAGTGTTTCCACACCTAGAACATACATACCCCTTACCCCATTTGATCTGTGATAAATATTCCATACAGGCTCCATCATCTGGAAATCTCTGCTGAAATTCAAATATCGTTAGGCTTTCATATTGTTTCTCCATATTTATATTTTTTATCCCTGCAAATTTAGTACTTTTTCTCTTATTATCTAAACGCCTAATTCAATAAATTTATTTTTAGTTTTTATAACTTTATAAGTTAGTAAAACAAAAATTTGATTACCCACACTATCCGTTATAGAACCAAAAATAATATGTAAAAATAATCATAATTTGCAATTGCAAAAAATTCTATTTATGATAATCTATCTAGCACAGTCTCATTAAAATCTTGCCTATTACTGGCTCTATCTCTAAACAGATTTTGTATATGTTCATCCATAGTCAGATAAATAATCTGCCACCCTCTGTCTGCTAATGAAAAAACTTGATCTATTAGCTTAGGACGTCTATCATAGTCACTATGCTGAAATGCATCATCTAGGATAAAAAATGCTTTATCGTCAAGGATTTTTTCTGCTAGTGTAACACGTAATGCGAAAAGCACTTGCTCCTTAGTGCCGGTGCTGAGATCTTGAAGTTTATATTCTGCTGTGTCGCTACTTATAAGTATTTTACCATCATCATCGATTGTTAAATTCTTATATTTCCCAGTAATTTTAAATAACAAATCAGAAAAATTTGGTGAGTTTATACTATTTTGTATGTGTTCATCTTCTGCACGAAGCAATTCGCTAATAGTCTGATGTACTAATATACCGGCTATAATAAATGATTCTTGATGTTTTAATTGATTTAAAATTTCATTTTGTTTTGCGTACAACTGATCTATCAGTGTATTCCAATCATCTTTGGTTGAGAGACCTGTGATATTTGCTATTTCACCTTTATAATCGAGATTTTCTTTTTCTAATTCTTTTAATTGATTACTTTTATCATTTATTAAATTTTCTAAATTCAATAAATGAGTGGGATCAAATTTGATACCTGGATCTTCTCTAATAAAATTTTCAGGATCTATGCCAAGTCCATTTAATTCACCAGCAATGGCGTTTATATCATTTTTAATTTTTGTAGTTGTGTTTATTAAGTCATCTAATTTATCTTTCCATTCATTCTCCGGAATTTGTATATTTAATGAATCAAATACTTTTCTGATTTCCGCTTTTACTTTATCCAATTTATCATTTTCATTTTTTAAATCAAGTTCTATATTATTTAGTTGTTTTTCTAAATTATCAAGATCTTTTAATTTATTTTGTAAATCTAGTAATTTATTAGAATTGTATTCTTCATCAATGTCATTGGTGTAATAATCAGTAACATCTACTGCGAGTTTTGCAAGTTCTAATTTTAAAGAGTTTAATGTGTTATTATCTTTATTTCTTTCTTGTTTATAATTATTTAGCTCTATTAACCAATCAGCTTCATCAATATTTTTTGAAAAAATTTGGAATAATTGATTTTCTATTTCAGCTTTTAATCTATTGATTTCATTAAGCAATTTAGTTTGTTCATCTTTTACTCTATCAATTAATTTAGAGACATCTAGCTCACTAATTAATGTAGCTAAATATGCATCATCTAATTCATTTTTAAATTTTTCTTTAAAAGAATTTTGTAATCTTTCCAATTCATCATTTTTAGCTTTATTCTTTAGTAATTTCCTTAGATTAAATGAAAAATAAATGCTAAAACCGAAACCTAGTAGCATAATTACGCTGCCAATAATAACATTTTTACTGACTATAGAAACTACTAGTCCTGAAATAAAAACTATAGCTGCTATAATCAGATATGTGATGCTAACAGTTTGATTATAAGCATTTTGCTTTAAATCGTAGTAATTTTTTTCTATATTTTTTACCCAGTTGAAATCTTTATTTTTTTCTTCTAAAGTTTCTAATTCTTTTGCATTATTTTGATAATCTATTAATTTTTCTTTGTAGTTTATTATTTTGTTATCTAGTTTATTAAGATCATCATCAGAAATTTTGCTTAATTTTAAATTAATTTCTTTTATTTGATTGTCTAGTTTATATGCTTTATTTCGTTTAGCATTTAATTGTTTTTCATAATCAGCTCTTACATTTTTAAATTTTTTTATTTCTTCTGATATATTTTTTGAATCATTCTCTAATTTATCTATATTTTCTTTAAATTTTGTATAATCATTTAATTTTTTCTTTAATTCCTCTAATTTATAATCTGGATAATCATTCAATCTATTTTCTAAGTCTTGTTTTTTAATGAATAAGCCATATGCTTTATATTTTTTTGCTTTTAGTAAATTTTCCTTCTTTACCTTCAACTCTTCAATTTCATTCTTTAATTTTAATTCTTCATTTATTTTATTGTCATTTAATCTATTAATAAGTTGATTGATTTTTTGTAATTGAGTATCTTTTAAATCTTTATACGTTTTACCCTCACCTGTATTATCAATATTTATAAAATTATTAGTGAAATTTGCATTCTGAATAGTTTTTTGTATTTTTGAATCGATTTTGTCTAATGTATTTTTAGAAGAGAGCAATTCTTTTAAAGTATTTACATCGATACCTTGTGGACCTTCATTTATATTAGTTTCACCACTTTTAATAATTAAAAGTTTAGTAAATGAAGTTTGAAAAGTATTTAATTTTTTTTCAAAATATTTATCCAATTTATCTTTACTAGCAGGTGAATAACTGATTGATTTATCATTAATACCAGAAACGATAATTTTACCATTCCCTATTTCTCTATTATAACCCCAGATAGATTTCTTACTAAATAATGATCTCAAAATAAACTCTACTAATAAAGATTTACCGCCTTCATTTTTGCTATAAATTAGATTGATATTATTAAATTGATATCTTCCTGGATTAATAGGCCCTAAATTATCTATATTTATTTCTTGTATTCTAATCGACATAATAATTTTTTTTAACAATTAATCTTTATAAATTAAATTTAATGCTTGCTCGATGACATCTTGTTTTTCTGAAAAAACAAAATTGTAATCTATGTTATCTATTTTTTCTAAAATATTTTTCATGATAAATTCTCTATCTGGATCTTTTACTATATTCAGGTTTTCATCTTTGGGAAGGTTATTATCATAAAATTTAATATTTTTAGATAAGATATATTGAGTTATATTATTAATGAGTGCATTTTTATCATTTGTGAAACCTTTTAATATTAACCTTAAAATTACTTTATTTAGCTCCACATCATTATACTTCCATTTGTCAATTAATTTATCAATTTTATTTTTTGCGTCGTCGATTTCATTATTAGTAGGTACTATCAAAAGCTCCTCTACCATATAGATCTTGTCTATGTCTAAATAAATATCCTCGACATTATCATTTTCTGTATTATAAATTAAAAATTTTCGTTTGCCAGTTTCATTAATGTCAAGTGGGTATGGCGAACCAGGATATGTAATTTTGTCTTTTGTATAAGCTTTATGAATATGTCCAAGAAAAACTCTATATGGCTTCAATTCATATATAATATTTCTAGATAAAGGCATATAATAGCCTTTTTCGTATTCATCAGCAGGTTTACTAAGATCCAAATAATCGCCATGTGAAATAAGTAACCATTTATTTGATAAATTATTATTCTTGTTATAATTAATCAGTATTTTGTCCATTGTATCATTAGCTTGATATGGTAAAAATAAAAAATCGAGATTGTCAAATTTTTGAGAGGTAATATCATCAAAAACTTTAATATTTGGCGAACTAAATGAGCTAGATTTTAAATCTGCATCGTGATTGCCACGAATTATATAAAAATTTATAGTTGTGTTATTTCGGCATATATTTTCAAAATCCGAATAATTATGGAATTCTTTATCAAACAGATCTCCTGCGATGATTAAATCTTTAATATCTTGACTTTTAAGGTAGTCAATTATTTGATTTAATACTTCGTAACGCTCTGGTGTTTCATTTATTGATTTTAAATGCAAATCTGCAGTTATACCTATTTTCATAAATATTTTTTTTCAAAGATAATAAAAATCAAATTAATTTTTAAATATAAATATTCAGTTATCTATTATTGATTCATTTAAAATAAATGTTTAAAATAAGTAATGATATTTTTATTTAAATAAATTATTATTAAAATTTTTCTAATTATAGGTTATAATAAGATTTAATAAAAAATTAAAATTTTAAATAATATTTCTAATTAATAAGATGAATATTGAAGTTAATTACTAAAAAATTATTAATCAAATATCATTACTTATTTTAAATAATTAAATATATTATTTCGTAAAATACTTATTGACAATTAAATAGGAAATATATTATAATATTTTTTACCTATTTCTCCTTCAATAAACCAATTTATTTTTTTAAATTATTGTTATCATTTCTACCAATGAGGTTTTTATTAGATTTTTTATTGTTAATAAAAAAATAGACTATAGTCCTGAAATAGTCTGAAATCATATATTTGTAAATGATTAGATTGATTAATAAAGTTTAGCAGTGAAATCATACATACAGTCTCCTCGTCTCCCAGTCTCCTCGTCTCCCAGTCATCCAGTCTCCTCGTCATCCTGTCATCCTGTCATCCAGTCTCCCCGTCTCCTCGTCATCCTGTCATCCCGTCTCCCAGTCTCATTCTCAACTCATCAATTAAGCTAATAACTATTTATTAATAATTTCGTGTAACTATGTTGTGGCTTTTTGAAGATGTCTTTTGATAATCCTTGTTCTACTATCTCACCTTTATATAAAACTATTAAGCTATCGCAGAAATAATTAGCCAGCATAATATCATGTGTAATAAAAAGATAAGTAATTTTTTTATTGTCTTTAATATCATTTAATAGATTTATTATGGCTGCCTGAATGGACACGTCCAGCGATGATACTGGTTCATCTAATAGAATTATTTCTGGATTTACTAGTAATGCTTGGGCAATAGCTAATCTCTGCAATTGTCCACCGCTAAATTGATGTGGATAACGATCTAAAATATCTACTGGCATTTGGCATAGTTCTAATGTTTCGCTAATTATCTTATTTCGTTCGTCAGTATTTTTACCTATATTATGCAATTTTAATATGGCATTGAAATGTTTGCCAATAGCCATATTAGGTGGTAATGAAGTGTATGGATTTTGTTGTACCCATTGAATACTACGGAATAAATTCTTGGTTCTATTGCTAATTATATCCAATTTTTCCCCTTTATATTCTACTAAACCACTATCAGGTTTTATCAAACCAAGAATAGTTTTTAGCAATGTAGTTTTCCCACTACCAGATTCTCCAATAATGCCTATACATTCATTAGATTTTACATTAAAATTTATATTTTTCAGAATATGATTATAAACTTTTTGTCCCCAGATTGTTTTATTTTGATGAATAACATTTAAATTTTCAACATTTAATACAATATCTCCGATGATATTATTTGATTTTTTTGTAGCATTTAATAAATTAAAATCATATTTTTGATGAAGAGTAGGCAATCTATAAGGGGTGTAAGTGAGAGTAGGTTTACAACGCAGCAATAACTGTGTGTACTCTTCTGATGGATTTTCGAAAATAACATTGGTAGGTCCATGCTCAACTATTTTTCCACTTTTCATTACATAAATATAGTCAGCAAAGGAATGTACTAATGATAGATCATGAGAAATAAATAAAACTGTACAATGAAATTTTGTTTTTAGATCTTTTATCAAATTTATAATTTCTAATTGTATTTGGGCGTCAAGAGCTGTAGTAGGTTCATCAGCTATTAGCATTTCTGGTTTTGAAATCATAGCCATAGATATCATAACACGTTGCTGCTCACCACCGGATAACTGGTGTGGATAAGCATTGTATATCCTTGTTGCATTGTCGAAGCCTACTTGCTGTAGAATTTCTAATACATTTTCTTTTCGTTTTGCTGGAGAATAGTTAGTGTGTACTTTTAGTACTTCTGCTATTTGCTCTCCACATTTGATCAAAGGATGAAGCGAAGACATAGGATTCTGAAAAATCATACTGATTTTTTTACTTCTCAATGTCCTCCATTGTTTTTTATTAATTTTTAATAGATTTACCTCATGATGATTATAATAATATAAAATTTTACTTTCTTGAGAAAACTTTAATGTAGGTGGTAATAATCCCATAATAGAATGTGCTGTTATAGTTTTGCCACTTCCACTCTCGCCTATAATAGCTGTTATAGCATTTTCTATAATGTTCAAGTTTATATTATCTACTAAAATATCGTTTTTTGAGTTAAAAATTGATAAATTTTCTATTTTAATTTTATTTATCATTATTTGATGTGCATTTTATTAATATAGAAATTAGAAAAATTTATTCGTCTTTTTGACTATCTAGATCTTCTGGTTTAAATATTCCCAATTTATTCATTTTCATTTGCCAAAGTTTTTTAGCATAAGCTTGTAAATCTTGGTATTGATCTGCCTCATCTATGATTTCTATACCCAGTAGAGTTTCTACAATATCTTCTATAGTTATTATGCCTACAAAAGAACCATATTCATCTACTACTACTGCTATTTGCTCATTATTTTTAATCATTTCATCCATAGCTTTTTTGATGCTAAAAAATTCATAAACGATGACTATTTTTCTTTTAATTTCGCTCAATTTAGTATTTTCATTTTTATGAATTAAAGCATTGAGGACATCATTTTTGAAAACATATCCCGTGATATTGTCTATATTGCCCGAATAAACTGGTATGCGTGAGTATTTAAAAAAATCTTCACGATTTATTAGCTCACTAACAGTCATATTTTCATCTAGTATTGCTGCTACTGTTCGAGGAGTCATGATATCATGCACTGGTAATTCTCTTAGCTTCAGAGTATTGTCTATTACTTGAGTTTGCAGATTGTCTAGAATACCCTTTTGATATCCTAATAGTGCAAGAGCTCTAATCTCTTCAATAGTGTGAGACACTTCATTTTTAGGAACAACTAATTTCATCATCCCTTGAGATAGCAAATAAAATGGATAAGTTATTTTTCGCAGAAAAACAAGTACTGGTATCATCCAATTCAGAAGTTTTCGCCAGTAATAGGTACCTATAGTTTTAGGTAAAATTTCTGAAAAATAAAGAATTAGAAAGGTCATAATAAAACCTATAATTCCTGCTGCACCGCTGCCAAATATATTTGCTGCTAACATACCAATCAGAGTAGAACCAAATGTATTAGCAATAGTATTTAAAGTTAATATACCAGTAATAGTTCTATCTATTGATTTTTTCAATTTTTCTAATTTTTCACCTTGTGCGGGCTTATTAGCTAATAAATAAGCTGAATAGCTTGGTGTAACAGATAATATCGATGCTTCCATTAAGGAGCATAGAAAAGAAATAACTAAGGTTAAAATTATCGTTAAAATAAATGCAAACATATTTAATTTTTTACCAAAATTACAAAAATGTAATCATTAGATTTGTTTTTTTGTAAACTTTAGGTTGATGGCAATATTTTTTTTAAATCAAATTTAAAATATCTATTTTTGCATATAAAATATTTAATTATGAGATTTAGAGGTATTCATGCTATTTTGATTTTAGCACTTAGCCTGGTTTTGATATTATTAGGAATTGCAGGTGTCATTTATTTGCATGGCTCATCATTAGAAAATAAAATGAAAGAAAATTTTACTATACAGATAATGCTGAAACCTATTGCTAGCGAAGCAGAAATATCTTTACTACAACATAGTTTAGAGACTAATGATAAATTTTCTGCTGTTACTTATGTGCCTGCAGATAAAATGCTAGAAGATTTACAATCTGAGCTAGGTGATTTGTCTACAGAAAACTTACAAATAGATAATATCCCTTTACCATCTATTATCGAAGCTACCATTTCTGCTGATTACTTAAATGATACTATTATAAAAGAATTAGCTAGTCAACTGAAACAAAATGAAATTGTAGACGAGGTATATTATCCTGCTAATGTTTTAACTACAATAGAAAAGAATAAAAATACTCTAAGTACTATTACTCTATTAATAGCTATAATAATTTTATTGATAGCAATTACTCTTTTAAGTTTAACTATTAGACTAACAATTTATAGCAGAAGATTTACTATTAGGACTATGCTTTTAGTAGGTGCTAAAAAAAGTTTTATCCAAAAACCTTTTTTATTAGACGCTCTATTTTGGGGCATTATTGCTTCTATATTAGCTATTCTTGGATTAGAAGTTATCATTAATGAGCTATATAGATTTTTACCAGAATTAAATGGAGTCGTTACTCAACAAAATTTTATTTTCCTATTTATTTCAATATTTATTGTTGGTGTAATAATTACTGAATTATCTACCTTATTTTCTGTAAATAAATACATTAAAATGAAAACTGATTCATTATTTTACTAATTTTTTGATTCCAAGAAATTAATTCGAAGTATACAAATTAATAAAAAAAATTTTTTTTATTTAAAAGATTATATTAATTTTGCATCAGAGATGTTTTCGGTTGGAAACAATTTTTTCATAAGAGAAAAGGGTTCACTTCGGTGAACCCTTTTTTTATTTTATAAATTTTCAGTAAATTTGCTTAAATAATTTTATAATTTTTATAAAAAAAATTAATGTAAACTATTTAAAGTATATGCAACTACTTGAGAATTTTAAAAACATTACGATAACAAATCTACCACAACTAGCTGAAAACATCATTCAATTGTTTGACAAAAGAAATATTATTTGTCTACAAGGAGAGATAGGTGCTGGTAAAACGACCTTAACCAAACAAATTGTAAAAAAAATTATTGGCAATGATAAAGCCATTAGTCCTACTTTTTCAATTTTAAATATTTATACTAATGGTAAAGAAAGTATTTATCATTTAGATTTATATAGATTAAATGACAAAAAAGAATTTTTTGATTTAGGACTATATGAATATCTGGCAGATAATAAAATATTGATAGAATGGCCAGAACTAATTTTAGACTATTTAGAAAATTATGATTTTTATTTAGTTAAATTTTCAATTATTAGTGAAACACAAAGAAATATAGAAATATGGGGATGAAAAAACATTATTTTTATGGACCCTCAGGTGAATTTTTACCTCTAGAAGAGAGATTAGAGGTTAAAAAAAATCAAAAAAAATTTGTAATAGGTATCCCAAAAGAGATATCTTTTCAAGAGCACAGAGTAAGTCTGGTGCCTGATAGTGTGAAAATGCTAACATGTAATGGTCATGAAGTATTAATAGAAGATGGTGCTGGAGAATTTGCTAGATTTAGCAATCACGATTATGCTGAGGCTGGCGGAGAGATAGTTAATAATCACAATGAATTATTTGCTAGAGCTGATATTATAGTAAAAGTAGCTCCTTTACTAAAACAAGAGGTAGATTATATGAAAAAGAATCAAATTATCATCTCTGCAGTAAATTATCATTCTCAATCTAAAGAATACTTTGATTCATTAATTAGCAAAAATGCTACTGCTATAGGTTTTGAATTTATCAAAGATAATAGTGGCAGATATCCTGTATTAATGTCTATGAGTGAAATAGTCGGTTATGGAGTCATTCAGTTAGCTGCACATTATTTAAGTGATAATAAGCTGAGCAAAGGGTATCTGTTTGGTGGTTTACCTGGACTTAATTCTACAGAAGTAGTTATAATAGGTGCTGGCAGAGTAGGTCTATTCGCAGCTAAAGCAGCTAAGGCTTTCGGTGCTTTAGTAAAAGTTTTTGATAATAAACTTTATAAATTACGTGATATAGTTGCTCAACTTGGCAGTGATGTCTATACATCTGTATTACATCCAAGTGTCGTTTACAAAGCTATAAAAACCGCTAACGTAGTGATCTGTGCTCTTTATCTTAATGATGATGAGCTACCATTCCTTTTAACTGAAGATTTGGTAAAAGAAATGAAAGAAGGTAGTATAATTTTCGATGTTAGCATTGACCAAGGTGGCTGCTGCGAAACTAGTGAAATCACCTACGTAGACAATCCAATATTCGTTAAACATGGTGTCATACACTATTGTGTACCTAATATAGCTTCTAATTTTCCTCGTACTGCCGCTTATGCATTAAGTAATTTTTTTACTCCATTAATATTAGATATTTCAGAAAATGGAGGTATTAAAGAATTTCTAAGAATTAATCCTGCTTTTGCTGAAGGTGTTTATATCTTAGATGAGAAAATATGTCATCCATTGATAGCACAACATTTTAACTATAAATATACTCCAATTCAATTATTACTTGGAGGTTTTTAAACAAAAAATAATTATTGAATTAGGCGTTTAAGTAATAATTGACTTTCCTTTGTGAACTCTGTGATTTCTTTGTGATCTCTGTGGTTAATATTCCCCATATATAACTTCTTATTATATTTTTTTAACACAAAGGGCACAAAGTTTTGCATACAAAGAGCACAGAGAGAGCTATTTTGAGGTTATTATCTAAACGCCTAATTCAATAATTATTTATTTATTATGACAAAGCTTGATTAAAGACTTTCGCTTCTTGATAATAATGATAATAAGTCTGTGGATCTACATTTATTATAAATAAAATAGGATCTACAGGTTTATTTTTAATCCTAATCTCATAATGTAAATGTACACCAAAGGCAATACCAGTATTTCCAACATATCCGATTAGTTCGCCAGCTGACACTCTACGTCCTGCAGAAACTTTCCTTTCTAATAAATGAGCATAAATGCTAGAAATATTATTGCCGTGATCTATTATTATTGTTTCACCATAACCAAACATGGTAGGATCTGGATTTTTGACAATACCATTAGCTGTAGCATATACAGGAGTTCGTATTGGAGCTGCAAAGTCAATACCAGTATGTAGAAATTTATTTTTTAATATTGGATGTATTCTCTCACCGAAACCACTTGCTATCTCGTATGTACTATCCAGAGGCATCCTTATAGGGAAATTATTAAATTTTTCAAGATTTTTAGGTAAATAATGATATAGAAACGAGTAATAATATGATTGAATATTAGATTTTTGCTCGATAATCTTGATATCGTCTGATACTATATCTAATAAATCTTGTAAACTGTTTGCATCTTTTAGCTTTTTATATCTATCATTTTCAGTATTTTCTTCAGTGAGTTCAGTATTAAAGATGTTTTTAGAAATAATAGTATTTTTCTCATTTATACTATCTAATAAATTTTCAGTTTGTTTTTGGTTTTCTTGAACTTCTTTATATATTTGTACTAATTGATTGAGTTCATTAGCTTGTTGTTGCTCTATTTTAGAAGGGAAAATATAAATAGCTATTAAAGTAAAAATAAAACTCAATGCTAATGCTGTACCTAGCACACCTAAAGCAATAATAATATATCTTTTAGTAGCTTTATATGGTTTCAGATACAAATCTTCCCATTGAAAACTATGATATCCTTTTTTGTTTTTAGTCATTATTTATTCCATCTAAAAAGCAAAAATATAAAATAATATTAAAATAGTACTTAATAATTATTAGATAAGGTGCCAAAAACCAATATCATTTATTTCATTAATCAAAATATCTCGGTGATGAAGGTATACTAGCATTCTTTTTCTTTATTAAATATTGCAATGTTATTTCGTGGCTACCACTGGAATATCCTGATATTGCTGCAGCTGGAATATCATAAGAATAAATAAATCTAAATTTATCTTTAACAAGCACTCCTGCCATAATAACAAAAGATTCTTTAAGTCGATAAGATAAACCTGTATAAATCATATTTTTATAAAAAAATGTTGCATTCCATTCGTGCTGTGTTTTAGTAATAGAACTATTTATTGAATAAGTGAAAAAACCAGCAAAAATATCATTTATATCAAAAACTTTTTCTCTAACATAACCATATATATGTCTAGGTACTTGAAAATTAGTTCCTTTCATATAATCTTTTGCGATGTGAGTAGATGATATTCCAACAGTAATGTATGGAGAGCTGAATTCAATGCCAGCATTAAAATCAGGCGAATTATGTATGTTATTATCAAAAAGATTTGATTCTGGTTGCTCAAGCTCGATATCATTAATATCTATAACCTTCCTATTTATCCCACCACTAATCCCAAAGCTAAGTACATAATCATCTTTAAAATAAATATGATAAGAAACATTAGCAAGCAAAATGTTTGAGGTTTCTAATCCTAATTTATCAAAAGTATAAGTAAGGCCAAGGCCTAAATGATATTTATTGATTTGAGTATGAAAAGTGGCGAAATTTGTAATAGGAGCATTTTCGAATCCTACCCACTGCACTCTACTAAATGCTTGCAATGTATGATAATTGGGATTTTGTCCAGTAACAGCTGGATTAAAAGCTATACGCATAAAAGATTGCTGGCTAAATTGAAAATCACTTTGAGCATAAATTATAAATACCCAAAAATTGCAAAATAAAAGTAAATATATTTTTTTCATAATTTCATTTTTCAATTATTTTAACAAAGCAATCAGAATAACCAATATTAGCAAGTTTATTTTTAAATTCTATAGCAGTCTCGGCATTATCAAACTCACCTACATAATATCTATATAAGCCATCATTACCTCTAACTTCAAATATTTTAATATTGGGATCTAATCGATAAATGCTGCTCCACACTTCTAAATTATTAGCTGGTTTAGACAATGCAGCTACTTGTATAGTATAAATAACATTCCCTGTACCCTTTAGACCTTCTACAATATCAAGCGATATATTTGAAATAACATTATCATGATTTAACTGTTCATATTTAACAATATTGAAAGTAGTTCGTCTATTTAATTGATGTTCTTCTTCAGTAGTAGCATTTGGTACAACAGGATTAGCTTTACCCCAACCTTTTGCTATTAATCGATTAGGAGATATTCCTTTACTAATTAAATAATCTACTACCGCCTGAGCTCTTGCTTGAGATAATTTTAAATTATAATCTTCATTACCTCGTTCATCACAGTATGAATTTATCTGAACAATTAAATTAGGATTGAGTTTTAATAATTGTGCCAGTTTATCTAATTCTTTTTTAGATTCTTCTCTTAAATTTGCCTTATTATAATCATAGTATATGTTTTCTATTTTATATTCTTTATCATATGTTGCTCTTTCTACTTCAAATATTAAATCATATGTTTTTTGATTTGTTTTAGGTTCTATTTCTTTAGATTGTGTTATATATCCATCTTTAGTTACTATTATATTATACTTATTGTTAATTGGTACATTCGTAAAAGTGAAAGATCCATTACCATCAGTTTGGGTTTCATCTACATAACCATTTTGGCTTATTAGTGAAACTTTATGATTAATGGATGGTTTAGTATTCTCTTTATCAAGAACTTTACCTTTTATTTCTGTTATTTTAGTTACTGGTTTTAGCTCATAATTATAATAAATAGAAGTAGTAAATGATTGTGTAAATAAATCTGGATTTAGAACTTCAATAATATCTTGATAATCTTCACTTTGAATGATTACATTGTAGGATTTATTTGGATCAATATTAATAGAAAAATAAGCATCTTCATTTGTATAGAAAGTATCTATTACATCGTCGTGATATAAAATTATTTTTGCATTTGTTAATGGTTTTTTATCTATCGACGAAACTTTTCCTTCATAAATAATATCCCATGGTATGCCTGTGAATGAATAAATATCATCAAATCCTTTGCCACCAGGTCTGTTACTACAAAAAAGCCCTTCATTCAATTTGTCACGAAATTGTATATTAAAGTCATCAGCACCAGAATTGATAGGAAATTTCAGTTGTTTTGGTTTGCTCCATTCATTATTAGTAAAAGTACTCATAAATAAATCCATCCCTCCAATACTATTATGACTATCAGATGAGAAAAATAGAATAGTATCTTGATATAAATAAGGAAACATCTCATCTCCATCAGTATTAATATTAGTACCTATATTTACAGGATTAGTCCATTTCCCATTAATTTTTGTAGTCATATACAAATCTCTTTTACCATAACTATCTGGGTAATCGGCAGTAAATATCATTTTAGTACCATTTTGAGATATTACCGCATGTCCTTCGTTGTATTTATCATCTCTAATTATTAATTTTTGGGGTTTATTTGCGTAGATAGGGCTTTCAGTATATTTACTATAATAAATATGGCATTTAGATGGCGTACCTTCGCAACGTGTAAAATAAATTAATTCATAAGCATCATCTATGCTTATATAACCTTGCGTAGCTAATGGTTTATTTAATGCATCTAATTTTTTAAAATTTGTTGTATCAGAATTCCATGTTCTTAAGTTAACAAAATAAATATTATCATAGCCTTGTGTAGTTCTATAATTTATTTTATCAGATATCATCTTGCTTACAAATAAATAATCTTTATACAAATAAATCCCGTATTCACTATTAGATGAGTTCAATTCTCTAAATTCATAAACTTGGATACTAGGATTATTTAATTCATAAATATATTTCTCTAGAATGGTCTTTTGTTTTTGGGCATCATCCACGACACTCTTATCTATGATATTGTTTTTACTTAGTTTTAAAATTTTATCATAAATATTAATAGCTTTTTCATATTCACATAATTTCTTATAAATATCAGCTAATATATTCAAAGAAGATAATGAAGTGGTATCTATTTGTAATAATTTGTCTGCATAAATTAAAGAAGATTTATAATCATTAATATTTTTGTATAAATTTATGATCTCCTGTAAAGCTTCTTTATTATAAGGATCTTGTTGTAATATCTGTTCATAACCTTTAATAGCTTCATAATAATTTTTTTCATTTTCTAGTTGCTTTAATTTATTTATATCTACTTGACTAAATAAATTTAATACATTTAAAAATGTCAATATAAATATTAAAATATATTTTTTCATAAATTATTTTTTTATTAATAAAAGATCTCCATTGTATGTTTTGATAACTTTACCATTTTCATCTTTTAGCTCAATTATATAATAATAAGTCCCAGGCACAGCCAACTTATTATTAATAGTTCCATCCCAGCCATCATCACCTTCATAAACTATTTGTCCCCATCTATTCAAAATTTTTATTGGTACACCAGGCATAAATTTATCATTTACATTATCATTATTTGGAGTAAATCCATTCGGTATTTTACGAGAATTTATGAATATTGTGTCTTCGCTTATACATCCTTCATCAGTAACTGCGGTGATATAAATAGAATCACCACCTGGGGATATAAATAAAGTAAATATATTATGATCATCAGTCAAACTATTATCTGAATAATTAACTATATAATGATTAAATATGTTTGGTAATATTTCTAAGGTTAGAGGTTCACCTGGCAAAACTTCATTATTCCATGCACTAGTAGTTACGGATATTTCTGGAACTTCATATATATAGATAGTAGCAAAATTACTTGTATAGCAACCATTTAAATCAGCAATTGCATAAATACTATCATTTTCTGTAGCTTCGAAACTTATAGTATCATCTATTGAACCATTAGACCATGAAATATCACCATCACTAGTCGCTACAAAAATTGCTGTATCTCCAAGACATAAAGAATCGCTTGCAGGATTTATAAATAAATATGGTAATGGTTTCATAAATATCAAAGAAGTATCATAAGCAGTGCATATATCATTTGTAATAGATAAATAAATAGTAGAATCTTGAGTTACTAATATTTCTAGTGTATTAGATGTGTCTCCAGTGCTCCAATAACAATTTCCTAAAGTTTGAGGATCTAATATTACAGTATCGTTTTCACAAATAAATAATGTATCAGGTAGAGCAGGTTGTGGCTGTTCTATTACTGTAATATAAATTGTATCATTAGTTACAAACCCAGCTGAATCTGTTACAGATAAATAAATATTACTACTATTACTAGGAAGAATAGTAACAGGATTTCCATAAATAGTATCTGCATCAGCACTTATTATCCACTGATAAGTAAATGGTGGCGTACCTCCAAATAAATGATTCACTAGCAAAGTTATGCTATCATTACTACAAATTGCCGTATCAGAAATTTGATTAATATATATGCCATAGGGAATAACATTTACGAAAACAACATCCGTCCAAGTGCAACCATTAGTGTCTATAACATTTAATAAAAAATATGTAGAGGTGTCTACAATTACTACTGGATTTAATGTATTCTCACCAATCATACTATCTGCTGGTAACCAATATATACTATCAATACCACCTCCTATGATAGCTCCATGCAAAAATGCACTAGTACCTGCCATTACTGTAGTGTCTACTCCTGCATCTACTGCAAGTTGTGGATAAATATTAATAGTAATAGAATCAAAACTAGTGCAAGATCCGCTTATTCCGTGAATATAAAATGTAGTATCACTTGTTATTATTGGGTTAATAAAATTACCAGTATCACCAGTACTCCATATTATAGTATCTAACCCATTTGCCCATAATCCTAAAATTACATTTTGACATACTGTAGTATCAGCAGAATGATATAATATACTTAAGGTATCAACAATAATATTCACACTATCAATAGATGAGCAACCATATATATTAGTAGCAGTAATATATATTATTGTATCGCTTTCTAAAAAAATATTTATATTTGCTGTACTATCACCCGTACTCCATAAATAATAATCTGCATTTTGTGCACTTATATTTATATATGAATTTATACATGCTGGACTAGTATAATTTAATATAAGATTAGGTGGCGAAGATACTACCACATCAATAGTATCAGACGTAATGCAACCATTAGTATCAAGCATATTTGCTATATATACAGAATCATTTGTTGGTGAAACCCAAATGCTATTAGTTGTATCTCCTGTATTCCAATATATAATACCTGTTCCATTGGCAATTAATTGAGCAGAATCGCCAATACATATAGGTGGAATACTATCAATCGTTACCATATCAACTGAATAAGTACTTACTAATGCTGAAATTTGAGCTGTACAACCTGAATCATATCCTGTAACTGAATATGTAGTCGTATCATATGGAATTACAACAATACTCGAACCTGCATCTCCAGTACTCCATAAATAACTTGTCGCTCCAGAAACTATTAGTTGAACATTACTTCCTGGACAAACTGTGGTATCTGTTGGATTTATACTGAGAGTAATAGGCAACCCTACAGTAATTACTACACTATCTTCTCGTTGACAACCATAAGCATATCCTGTAACATAATATGTTGTGTCTACTAACACTACTACTGATATTAAAGAATCTGTTTGTCCTGTGCTCCATACATATGTCTGTGCTCCATGTACTTCTAAATTTATTGTATATCCATTGCAAACTTGTGTGTCTGGTGTGGTAACTAAACTTATCATGTTTGGATATACATTTACTATTACACTATCTACATCATTACACAATCCATCTGTACCAGTTACATAATATACTGTTGTATCATTTGGCGTTACTGTTATGGTAGCACTTGTCTCTCCAGTACTCCATTGATATGATATACCTCCACTTGCACTTAATATAGCCGATTGTCCTGCACATATCGATTGATCAGCACCTGCATCTATGCCTATATCTGGTCTTACATTTATTGTTATATCATCACTCGCCGTACATCCATATGTATTGGTTACTGTTACTGTATAGGTTGTAGTATCAGTAGGTACAACTATTATAGAACTTGTTGTATCTCCTGTATCCCATTGATAGCTACTATAACCTGTTGTAGCTGATATTATTATTGTATCAGCATTACATATTGTGGTGTCATTTCCTAAATTAATTACTGGTAATGGTAATTGGGTAATTACTACACTATCTTCTCGTTGACAACCATAAGCATATCCTGTAACATAATATGTTGTGTCTACTAACACTACTACTGATATTAAAGAATCTGTTTGTCCTGTGCTCCATACATATGTCTGTGCTCCATGTACTTCTAAATTTATTGTATATCCATTGCAAACTTGTGTGTCTGGTGTGGTAACTAAACTTATCATGTTTGGATATACATTTACTATTACACTATCTACATCATTACACAATCCATCTGTACCAGTTACATAATATACTGTTGTATCATTTGGCGTTACTGTTATGGTAGCACTTGTCTCTCCAGTACTCCATTGATATGATATACCTCCACTTGCACTTAATATAGCCGATTGTCCTGCACATATCGATTGATCAGCACCTGCATCTATGCCTATATCTGGTCTTACATTTATTGTTATATCATCACTCGCCGTACATCCATATGTATTGGTTACTGTTACTGTATAGGTTGTAGTATCAGTAGGTACAACTATTATAGAACTTGTTGTATCTCCTGTATCCCATTGATAGCTACTATAAACTGTCGTAGCTGATATTGTTATCGTATCAGCATTACATATTGTGGTGTCATTTCCTAAATTAATTACTGGTAATGGATTAACTAATATTGTAAAACTATCTACTCTCTGGCAAATATCAATTGTTCCAGTAACATAATAAGTAGTATTAGCTAAAGGAGATACTGTTATCGAAGGTGTACTGCTCCCCTCACTCCACAAGTATGAGTTTGCTCCATTAGCAGAAATATTAACATTAGAACTTTCACATATTGTTGTATCTGTAGATAAGATGAGATCTGGAATATCGATAAAATTAATAGTTAATTGATCTGTAGCATCTGAGCAATCTACATGAGCATATGCAGTCAGCGTTAGAATTACAGACCCATTATTCCAATCATTTACAGATGGTAAATATACGGGATTTAAAATGTTAGCATTAGAAAATGATCCAGTACCACTTGATGTCCAATGAATGCCAGTATAATTAGTGGCTGAAGCATTTAAGTTTACATTTTCTAAACTACATAAAGTCATATCATTACCTGCATTTACAGTAGGAGGCTGATACACTTTAATATTTACTGGTAAAGTTTTACTACATCCAGCTGTTACACCTACAACAGAATAATTACTAGATTGTAATGGATGTAAAGTAATAGAATTTCCCCATCCTAAAAGGCTATCAACATTATTAAACCATAAGATTGTGTTAGCACCACTAGCTGATAAAGTAATAGAATCACCAATACATAAGCTATCTAGCTGTGGACTAACTATTAAATTTGGTAAAGGATTAACAATAATTATTATGCTATCTTTAGCAGTATTTCCATTACCATCAATAATTTCACATCCTATTAAATAGGTGCCAGGAACATCAGAAAGAAAAGTTGTAGAAGTAGAAACATTATTTAATAATAGTGAGTCAGCACCATACCAATGATATGTGTAAGGAGAAGTACCCCCAGTAACTTCAGCATATAATCCAACAAAACTTTCGGCACATTCAATTATAACCGAATCAGTAGGATGTATATTCACAGTCAATTGACTATATAGGTTTAATTTAATGAAAATCAAAAAGATAAATAAAAACCATAATTTATTGATATATATCATATATGTTTTTTTGCTAAATTACATCAAATATATATATATAATGAGAAAATGAATGAATTTTTTTTAAAATTTTTTATTTTAAAAAATTAATAAAAATAAATATAAATTTAATCTAATATAAAATTAAAAATTTAACCAAAATTTGCTATTAATTGTAATTTTTGTCGATTTACAATATCAATACTTTTACCATCAATATTTATGATGCCATCTTTCTTGAATTCACTTAATATCCTTATGACATTTTCGACAGTCATGCCTATTAATTCAGCCATTTCTTTTCTAGACAATGGTAAATCAAAAGAATCATTTTTATAAATATTATCTGCGAAATCTAACAATATAGAAGCGATACGGCCTCTCAAATTTTTACTTGATAATCTAACAAAATTATTAATCACTTTACTCGAAGCAAAGCTAATCATATTTAATATACCAAATGCAAATTCATTTTCAGATTTTATGACATCTAGCATTAGCTGATAAGGAAAAGAACAAGCGACTGAATCTTCTAAAGCTGTAATAGTATATAAATATTTCTCACTACTAAAAAAAGTTAATAAAGTAATATTATCATGTGGTCTAGCAATAGAAATGATGCGACTTTCATTTTTATCAGTCATTTGACTCACTTTTATTAAACCATCCTTTATATATAAAAATCTATCTATATTTTTTCCCTCTTCTATTAGAACATCCCCTTGTTTAAATTTTGCTTCTTTTTTACTATCATAAAGTTTATCACAAATACTAGGTGCTAGATGCTGACTAGCTATTAAATTTATAAAACAATCTTCACAATTGCATTTAGATGTATGATGTGAAGGAATAGAAGTAGTAATTGTATCCATAAATTAATTTTTTAAAAAACAAATATAATTCTAATTTTTTAAATAAAATATTTATTTTACGTTTTGCAAAATCAAATATAAGGCATTACATTTAACATTTGGTGGCATTTCATAGTAAAATTCTATTTTATCATTTAACCCCTCATCGATGCCAAATAATAAATTTGTCTGATACATTTGCCAGCGAGTTTCTTCTGGAGTAATGTATGCTTCATCTTTTTTCCAATCTGTCCACTTACTATTTTTTTTATGCACACGATAATAAATAACAATGTCTGATGGAGTTATTTTTTTATCTACTTGCCAACCAAATGCAAACGAAGTAAACTCAATAGGAGTTTTTATTTTATATTTCTTCTGTGCTGTAGCTAACTTATCTTTTAATTTTACAATTTGCAGATGATGTTCAGCAGTTAATTGATCAAAGACCACTGTATCTACTTGATTAAAAGCAATATAGGGTATTAATGATAATAATAGTAGTAATAAATATTTCCTCTTCATATAACTTAAAATTTTTGCTAAATTATTAAATTTTATTCTAAAACCATTACAAGAATTAGAAAATTAACAATTTTATTTTTTAAATAAATACTTAATTTATAAAATATCTAAAAAAATCTTTTATTAAACATATTAATCGATAATAAATAATATGTTTAATCATAAACAATTTTTAAATAAATTGAAAAAATAGGTTAAAATAAAATAAAGTAGATTAAACAAAATGTTTAATCTACTTTAACTTTTTAAATTTATCAATTTTAAGAATTTAATATTAAAAAATCCTGTATTTACTTTTTAAAAAGTGTTGTTTATATTAGTATAATAAATTATTTTTACCAATAAAAGTTTAGGCCAGCAAGAACATTAAAAGTAGCTTGAGGGAAATATCCGAAATCTTTATATTCATTGCTAGCCTCATAATAACGATACACCCACGCATTAGTCTCATAATATTCATTAAAAATATTATTAAAATTTACAAATAAATTGATTTTATCGAATTTTTTACCTTTTATACAGTAATCTAATCTGATATTATTTACAAAAAATGGGTCAATAATGCATTCTTCATCGCCAGTATTATCGATGTATTGCTTAGAAACATATTTAGATTGTAAAGAAACAGATAAATTACTAATGGGTTTGAAAGTTAAGATACTAGATGCCACAATGGATGGTGAAAAACTAATTGGCATATTTTCTACTTGATATATTCTCTGCTGTGGCCACAAATCATAATCATCAATATAGATATTCATTTTTTTAATTTTGTTTTCACTAAAAGTACAGTTAGCATCCCAGCTCAACCATTTAGTAAAATTAAAATTCCATATTAGTTCTACACCAGCTCTATAGCTAGTAGGTACATTCTGCATTATAGGGTCACCTACATCATTAATCTTACCTGTGAGTACAAGCTGATTATCGTAATACATATAAAAGGTATTAATATTCACTATACCTTTACTGAAATAACGTGAATAACCTAACTCTACATCATATAAAGTTTCGGGCACAGGCTTTAGACTATCCTCATTAATTAGCATCAGATTATCTCTATTAGGCTCTCTATGACTCATGCCTAATAATAAATACAATTCATCTTTTTTAGAAATCTTATAGACTAAACCTAATTTTGGATTAAAAAAATTATAATATTTAGATAAAGTATCAGAAATAAAAGCATCATCTGTTCCTTTAATAGCAAAATCGATATATCTATATTGTAAATCAGTGAATAAATTAAAATATTCATTAATAGCATAATCTATTTTGGTGAATAAGCTAAATTCTTTTTTTATACTTCTATTTCTATACCATTCATAATTAATTGGAGTATTATGAGCATATTGCATCCAAATAATTTTACCATAATGCCAACCATCATATTGATAAAGATTGAGACCAGTTCTGATTTTTAAATTTTTATTATTATCAAAAATATGGCTCATTATTGCACCATAAAAATCATTATCTAAATATTTTCTTTGAATGATATCCATTGAATTAATCATAATAGTATCATTACTAGTAGTATCAATTAGAATCACAGGAGAAATATTGTAATTTGATAATTTTTTGTCATCTTTATATTGTTCATAATATCCTAATCCATCAATATAGAATAGAGTAGCATTTAAAGTATTTTTATCATTTATTTTTTGAGTTACATTCAAATGATAATGGTATTGCCAATAATTATCAGTTTCATTTTCATAAGTATAAGGATTGTATCTACGCAATATAGGATCATCTAAATATTCTTTTGGTACGCCACCCCACGCTTGATATGTTTTTTCTATTCCTGCCATAAATAATCCTTTCACGATAGTATTTTTACCATAATAACCACCAGATAGATAAGTAGAATTAAGATTAGACCAAGCCCTGTCAATATATCCATCAGAATATTGATGAGATAATCTACCCTCGAGATACCAATTATCTTTTATCAATCCAGTAGCAAATTTAGCTGAGGCTCCCCAAGTGTTAAAAGAGCCACCATTAGTTTGTAATTCCACAAAAGGATCATTTTTCATTACACCAGTTAGAATATTAATACTAGCACCGAAAGAAGCTGTACCAAAACTAGAAGTGCCAACACCACGTTGTATTTGAATATTATCTGCTGAGCTAGCAATATCTGGTATATCCACCCAAAAAACTCCTTGAGATTCTGGATCATTATAAGGTACTCCATTAATAGTTACATTAATTCTAGTGATATCTGTGCCACGTATTCTAATATCAGAATATCCTACCCCATTACCTGCATCGCTAGTAGCCACAACTGATGGAGTAAAATTTAAAATTAGTGGTAAATCTTGTCCTGTTTTGAGAGATTGGATTTTTTCGATAGATAGATTAGTAAAATTTTTTGGAGAATTGTCATCCAATCTGATAGCAGTTACAGTTATTTCATCTGTTAAAATAGATTTAGGAGCTAAATAAATTGTTAAAAATTGATTCTCATTAACTACAATTGTATCTGTTTGATAACCGATGAAAGAAATAATTAAAGTAACAGGTAAAGATTTAACTTGCAGGCTAAAACTACCATCATTACCAGATACAGTGCCAAGGAATGTGTCTGCAATTTTGATATTAGCAAATGATAATGGCTTTTGAGAGTCTCTGTCAATTACTTTACCATTAATAGTAATCTGACTACTTAGGCTGATATTAAAAATCAGCATAATGATTAATAAAATTTTTTGTTTTTTCATAATTCCCCAATGTTTTTAATGTTTTACATTGGGGGTGTGAGAGAAAATACCACAACTTTAGGACCTCTCCCTACGCCGGTATTATCCGGATCAGGTTCTAAGGGTATGATCTCAGCCTTCCAATTACTAAAGGAATAGCACCCCCGTGTTTCTCAAAGGCAAAATTATAAATATTTTTTTAACTAAAAAAATTAATTTAGTAAGATTATAATTATTGGTAAAATTGAATTTTTATTAAAGCATAATAGCCGTAATAAATAGATTTATATAATTACAATTTCATAAATGCCATCTATTTAAGGATTTATCTCTGAATAAATATTTGATACCACACTTAAAGCCAAGAGAATTTTTATTATAAAAATCATTATTCAGAGCTATTCTATCAGACAGCTCAATAAAAGCACCAAATCCAGCAATTTTATTTATTAAATATGTATATGAGATACTTGTATAGATGCTATTAATATTACCAAGTTTATTAGTAATGTTTATATCACTAGGTTTAATATTTTGATAAGATGTGAATATTTGCAATAAATTATTTTGTATTAAAAGATTTAATTGCAAGATTAATTCATTAAAATTTTCACCTTGCCACATGCCTAGAGGTTGGTATAAATGTATAGGATAAGTAGTTGGATATTTATTATCCATTGCATGCTCTCCTACAGAATTATACTCAGCTCTAATACTTAATAAGAATGTAGTATCTGATAGTTTAATATTGCTACAAAATCCAAGCTGATAAGCAAAATTTTGTTTAAAATTATTAGCTATTACATCGTCAATATTAAATGTACATTGATAATAAATTTTATTATTTGGTAACTCTATATTAAAAGCACATCCAGGCAAAGACCAAGAAGGTTTTTTTCGTAATAAAATAGATCGTATTTCTGGAACAAAAATAAAAGTATATGGTGAGAAGCGTAAATATCCATTCGAAGGATGAAAAATCGTTAAATCTATCAATGAAATTGATAATGTCTCTAAAGGATAAAATGTAAGATAATTGACAGAAAAAATGTTTTTGAGATTATCATTAACATTATCTATTATCTGACTATTATGATATGCTATACCAGTTACATTGCCTAATAAAATCTTTTTCTTATAATTAAAAACCATATGCAAATATGGGTATGGGCGCGCATCATTACTGAGGATCAAGTTTCTATATCCATTACCCAAATTAATTGTGTTAAAGCCTGTTTCTAAAGTCATACAATCTGTTGCTTGCCATTGTATACGTCCTATCGCTAGTCCATAATCTATACCTCTTTCTCTATAGTCTTTTACCCAATTATTTCCAGGTAAAAACTTAACAGAATCAATTAATAGATTATAATATTCAGGTAAAAAAGCTTGATTTTCATAAAATTCACTAGAAATATATAAATTTTTACCAATTTGAGCTAAAAAAGTTATACCTCTTGTATTAATGAAATTTATTTGGGTTTGATGACCATTGTCTACACCAATAGATAGATCTAGAAATGGATTAATAGAAATTTTAGCTATTGAATCATTTATAGAAATTAAATTTTCTTCAAATAATTTTCTTTTAATCCATTTATGAGTAGTGTCTTTTTGTAGTTCTATATTAGGGAAAAGTTTGATATAACCATTATATTGAGCTTCTGCTAAAAAAATAGAATTATTTTCAAAATAATTAATTTGTCCTGTTAAAAAGTTTTTAAAACATAAAAAAAATACGGTAATAAATATTTTTCTTAAATATTTCATTATAAAATTTTCAAAATCAAACAAATAAAGTTGTAAAACTAAAAGTATCTACATCGAAAAGGCCTAAATCTGATAATTTCAAATGAGGAATCACTAATAAAGACATAAAAGCTAAAGTCATAAACGGACTAATCATTTGACAACCATGCTCAGAAGCATAATTATTTAAAATTTCATAATCCTTAGCAGCTTTGCTTACTTCAGTATTAGACATAATACCGGCAATAGGAAGTGGTAAAATATATGATTTGTCATTACTCACAAATGCAATACCACCTTTATTTTTTTGAATTAATTCAATAGCTTGTAGTACCAATGCATCATCAGTTCCAACAACCACGATATTATGGCTATCATGAGCTACAGAAGAACCAATAGCACAATTTTTTAAGTTAAATCCATTAATAAAACCTATTGACGGTTTAGTACCTTTAGTATATCTATTTAAAACAATAATTTTTAAGATATCTCTTTGCTGATCTGCGATAGCAAATCCATCATTGTCTTTACTAACATTAGTTATTAATTTTTCTGTAAGCAATGAACCATCAAGGGCTTTTATAACCTGTATTTTATCAGTGTTAGCTTTTATTTTTAAATCATTTGCTGTTATGTTGTTAATAATAAAATTATTGACTAATTTTTTTACTTGCGGTTCGAAATTGACTTTTCCATTATCATAGACTAATTTACCATTAATAAAAGTTTTTAATACATTAAAATTTTCAAAATTATCGATGACTATCATGTCAGCTGGATCATTTATACGCAAAAGTCCTACAGGAAGATGATAATGCATGACAGCATTCAAGCTAGCAACTTTAATAGCAGTAATAGGATCTACACCATTAGCAATAGCTTTCTTTACAATTATATTAATATGTCCTTTAATAAAATGGTCTGGATGGAGGTCATCAGTGCAAAACATCAATTTATCTGGATTTTCTAAAAGTAGTGGCCAAAGAACATCGAAATCTTTAGCAGCTGAACCCTCGCGTATGAGTATTTTCATACCAAGCTTTAATTTTTCATGAGCTTCATCGATATTTGTACATTCATGATCTGTAGAGATGCCTGCGTCAACATATTTTTCTAAGTCATTTCCAGATAACAAAGGAGCATGTCCATCAATAGGTTTCGATTTATCAATAGCTGCATTTATTTTTTTCATCACTTCATCATCTCCATTTATTACTCCTGGGAAATTCATCATTTCTGCTAAAGCATAAATCTCGCGTTTATTTAGTAATTTTTTAATTTTATTAGCATTGATGATAGCACCAGAGCTCTCAAAAGGTGTAGCAGGTACACAGCTAGGAGCAGCAAAAAAGAAGTGAAATGGAACGTTTTTACCATTTTTTATCATAAAATTTATACCTTTCACGCCCATCACATTTGCTATTTCATGAGGATCAGCTACTATGCCTACAGTACCATGTTTTACAGCTTCAGCAGCGAAATATGACGGAGCTACTAATGAACTTTCTATATGTACATGCGCATCTATCAATCCTGGTAAAATAAAATTATCACAATCGACATCATTACATTTAACGATATTTTTAATTTTACCATTTTTAATTTCAATAATACCTTTATATATCTCATTATTGAAAATATCAACAATATTGCCACTAATCTTATAATTATTCATAATAAAAAATTTTACAAAAATAAAAATTTAAATGGAATAGAGCTAGAGGATGAATATATTTAAATGTTAAAAAAGAGGGGGAGTAAAGTTGTATGGAATGTTTGATAGAACCTGTTTTTAACAGGTTCTATCAAATTATGTAAAAATTTTTGTTTTGATATATATATGTTATTTAATGCAAAAAATAATTATATTTGCAAAAAATATAATTATTATGGAAGATATTTTTGAAGAAAAAATTGATGTCTTTGCCCTTACTAAAGAAGGTACACGCAAATACTATGACAATTTATATAATAAATTGATAAATGAAGGCAAAGATATAGTCGATTATCAAGATCTCAAGGCTATGTCTACCGGCGTACTTTGTCCTGATTGCGATAGCAGCCATGTGATAAAAAATGGTTTACAACATGGTGTGCAAAATTACATGTGTAAAAGTTGTGGTAGGCAATTTAGAGTTACCACTGGCACCTTTATGTATGGCATTCATCACAGAGATAAAATGCTGGAATACATCAAATGTATGTCTGCAGGCATGACTTTGAGAGAATGTGCTAGAAATGTAGGTATATGCTTGCAAACAAGTTTCTTTTGGCGACACAGAATATTATGTGCTCTGCAATCTTTTGAAGACAATGTTAATTTTTTTGGAGTAGTAGAATTAGAAGAGCTTCTAATGAATTACTCCGAAAAAGGTAAAAAGAAACGAGACAAAAAAGAGTTAAAAAAATTAAAGAAAAAGAAGCCAACGAAAGTGGCAGTATTAGCTGCCACTGATAGAAGTGGAAATATATTATTCAAAAAATTAGAAGATAAACGAGTGCAAGCCGAGCACGTATCTGATTTTCTAAAATCACGAATATCTGATAATTCGGTGATATGTGGCAGCAATAAAAAAGCATTCAAGACAGTAAATGCGGAGCACATAAAACACAAAGAAATAACCAACAAAAATAAGATGAAGCAAGGAATATATAGTGTATCAACTGTTCATAAAAAGATAACAGATTTTGTTAGCTGGATATATTATAAGTTCCGTGGAGTGGCGACGAAATATTTGACAAACTATATAATGTGGTTTGTAGTGAAGGGGAAGTATTTGGCAGAGATGGTTATAGAAGATACAGGGAGGATATTGAACTTGGCAGCGTCGGATAGGCGGGCATGGGAGCGGTATAGTGCTCTGATGTCATTAACATATTTATTTTATAACATTTAATTTTTTATTACATACCTCATACACCCCTTTTTTTAAAAGTCTTACACCATAAATGTTTAAATTATTTATTCATTAAACTTTTATTACAGTAAATGTAAATAAATATTCTTTATAGAAAAATTATTTATAATTATTTTGAGAATTTTAGGATAAATTTACCCTTCTTACCAATCCTAATATAGCTCATATGCACCCATATCTGGATTACCATTTATGATTCTTGGTCCACCTGATAAATCATAATTTATGCCCCATATGATGTCTGATTTGCCATTATCTATTCCTGGAGAAGTAGATTGTAGTCTAAAATCTTCTAATGATGTATTTCTAAATTTAGGATCAACATTTAATTTACAATTGACAAAAATAGAATCTCCTAGATTATATTTAGTTTTTAGTAAACTATTTTCTGCTGTCAAATAAAAATCATTAGAACCTGGGAATTTATCTATTAAAATTTCTTCTTCTTGATCTCCATAAACTATGCAATTACCTAGATAAATACTGATAGGCCTTACTTGGGTGTTACCATTCACATCCTTATAATAATTATTAAGAGCTAGCAAGGATGTTGTTCTAGTTGAAGAATTCCAAAAATTTGCAAAAGTGCAATTACGAAAGATATATTCACCACCTATAGAGAGCAATGCAGAATAGTATTTTGCGTTTGAAAATAGGCAATTAACAGCTTCTATTTTAGCTCCTTGAGCAAAAAGACTAGCAGCAGACATATTTCGGATTATTGTATTAGAAATTTTAAGAGTGGGATTATTATTAGCAACTGTATCTGCATGAATGCCCACATTCCCATTTTGTATTATTGCCCAATCTATTTCATTATCTTTACTAAGTGCTGATAACCAAATTCTATCCCACATGCCCGCTTGTTCTCTATAATAAGGATCTAATCTATCGCTAGTAATTAATACTCGATTATTAGGTTCTCCTTTAATTTTTAAACTGCCACCTTTATAAACCCATAGCATTGCATCATTATGCATATAAACTTTAGTGCCAGCAGGTATTACTAATGTGCAATCTTCATCTACTACAGCTACTCCATATATTACATGAGGCTTGTCATTATTCCATACGCCTGATACTATACTATATGCGGGTAAATATTGTGTAGCTGGATGATTAGGTGTATGAAAATATGCATTTTGACCTAATGCAGCCAATTTTATTTTTTGTGTTTTACCATTTACCAAAAATATTATACTGTCATCAATGATAAAAGGTGTATTCGCATCATTAGGATCTATAGTAGCATTAAGAAATAAAAATAAACTATCATGTGCCATTATTTCTATATCTTCTACTACTGGTCCTGGCTCTCCATCTATATTAAAACGAAACATAGAATTACTCCCATTTCCTAAAAAAACTTTTTCTATTAAAACAGGCAATGATGAATTATTATAAATATTTATCACCCTTGTTATAGTCGTAACTGTAGTAAAACTTGTATCAATAAATATACTATCTGTAGAAAATTTTAATGTACTACTAGTATCAAATTCCTCTTTGGGATGACATGATGTTATAATTATTAAAAAATTGATTAGTAGGACAATATGTAAAAATGGTTTTGCATTCATTGATTTTAATAAATCTAATTATTTTACAAATTTAATGTATTAATATAAACTGTAAATTTTAAAATTTATTACTATAAAATTTATGTAAATGATATTTTTTAATAATATCCTTGATACAGCTTTGTGGCAAAGCACCTAATAATAATTGATTAATCAATTATTAAATTATTATGCAAAATTTATTAATTTTTAAACTTAATTTTTAAAAATTATTTTTCATTTTATGAGATAAAATGCGTTTTGGTCTTAATATTCAGTTATAATATTTTTATTTTTACTCAAATGTTTTAGTATCAATAGGGTATAAATTATTTTTGTTTTTATCAAAGTAATATTCTTTAATGCCAACATTATATTTATGTAATAAATTTCTGGAGCTATCTAAAAAAATTTTCATTGCATTTTGATAAGAAGAATTTGAATCTAATTTATTGAATTCCCAAGATGGTAAACTGATGTAAACATATTTATCATCAACAATTTTTTTCCATGTCCACGACAAAAGATAACCAGCTCGGTTGATGTGTATTTTGTTTTGATTTTTAGTAAATTCTAAATAAGCTATAGCACCGCCGTCGGTATTAATATCTCTCTGATTAGAAATAAAATTACCTAAAGAATAATAAACTACAGATTCTACATTATTAGAACTATCTAATACGTTTTTAATCATTGGCTGGATAACATGCGGATGCGAACCTATCAGATAATTAGCTCCATTCTTAAAACAAAAATTAGCAACCTCTGTCTGTGAAGTATTAGGTAATCTGTGATATTCCTCGCCCCAGTGAAAAAAGATTATTATTCCATCAGGATTGTATGATTTAGCTAGCAAAATATCATCTCTTATTTCATTTGTATCGATAATATTAATTAATACACTAGATTTAGATATACCTAGATTAGTACCATAGGTGTAATTTAGCAAAGCTAATCTAATATTACCTTTTTGAATTATTAATGGGTTATTTTTTTTAAAATCTTCAAAATTTTTAAATGTGCCTGTATGATTGATATATAAGCTATCTAACACTTTAATTGTTCGCACTACTCCACTAACTCCTTTATCAAAACTATGATTATTAGCAGTAACTAAAATATCTATTGATGCGTCTTTCAGAGCTTTAGCGAAATCATCTGGTGCACTAAAAGCTGGGTAACCAGTATATGGTGCCCCATTAAATGTGGTTTCTAAATTACCTATCACAAAATCTGCATAATTAAATAATGGTAATAAATATTGAAAATTATCAGAATAATCATAAAATTCTCCATTCCATGCAGAAGTAATTTGTGGTCCATGTTGCATTATATCTCCGATAAATATTAATTTTAGTGTATCTTTATATTGAGCATATGATGATACAAAATTCAAAAATAATATTAAAAAAAACAAAAATTTTCTCATTACTATTTCAGTTAATTTATTCCACTTTTAAATTAAATTCTTTTTTTAAAATTTTTTCAAAATTTAAAGGTAAAAAATGAATATCATTCCAGGATTCTTCAATTGTTTTTAATGATGGTGCAGGTAATGGAGTTAAATTTGCAAATAATGGTTTTTTAGAGTAATATTCATCAGTAGTTAATTGATTAACTACTGCTCTTACCTCATCTACTGTGCCAATGCATTCAAATGGTTTTGTCATTTTTAATCCTAATAATTCTTCTAAGGTATTTTTTAATTCTAAATTAGAGAAAATATCTTTACCAAATATATTTTCTAATTCATCATGATTGATATATGGAGCGAGCATTAGAGCTACAAATAAACATTTTGGGCAATTTCCACACCATTTATCATCTTTACTTCCTACATTACAACTACGAAAAGCAGTAAAATACTGTGGGTAATGAGAAAATAATTTAGCTACTTGCAATTCATGTAATGGCCTAATAAAGCTAAAATATTCTATGTCGTTATTCAAAAACATCTTTGTATAATATCTGAAATCACTTTCGAAACTTATAGTTTTTGAATATTGATGATTTACATTACTATTAATGATTGTACTTTCATTAGCACTAAATTCATTACTCAGAGCTATATATTTAGCTCCTATGATGTATGCGCTCATAAAGCTATAGAAAGCAAGCATAGCACTGAAAGGTGTATGACCATTTAAAAAACCTTTTTTATTCAATTCTAATAGTGTAGGATCTATCTCACGGTGTATTTCTATTATATTAGCTCTGGGTATCATGGCTATGTCTATAATTCTTAATGTAGCAGCATTGGGATTTATTATCAATGGTATAACCTCAAAATCTGATTTTTTCAATAATTCTAAGGTAACTATTGAATCTTTGCCACCGCCTATAGGTACTATTACCCTTTTTTCTTGTAATGATCTGAAATTTTGTTTTGGTAAAGTATCAAAATTTTTAATTCCCAAATGCATGAATTCATCTATATTAACATTAATGTTGTTTTTATAAAAAAATTCACCTAATCCATTATAATATAAATTTCTCCACCAATGTGACTGAAAATCATTTATAAAAGCAGGATATATATTTACTAATCCAGAGCATGTAGCTTTCCAATAACTGATTAATTCTATCATTCCAATGTTAAATACAAATGAAGATAGCTCATTAATATTGACTCTACGAGGATTTATCACGTTGTTAAATTTCCAAGATGAGCTTGGTAAGAATGAATACTCTCCATTATCAAAATCAAAAGAAATAGTTAACCTCTTATCATCGATAGATATATTAAATTTATTGTAATTAAAAATTGGATATTTTTTTGTTAATTCTATATAATTATTCATAATTTTTTTAGTTAATTTGTAAACTTTTCGGCATAATTTTTGTCAAAAATAATAAAAAATCTTCATAAAATGAATATGGAATATAAGCTAAAAATTAGAAGAAATGACATTGAGCCTGCTGTAGGTAGATTGTTAATAGCTGAGCCCACTACTTATGATTATTTTTTTAGTAGATCAGTAGTATTATTACTAAGCAATAATAAAGATGGAGCAGAAGGTGTAATAATTAATAAAAAGCTTAATAATAATCTAAAAAGTTTAATTTTAAAAACAAAATTTAAAGTTGATGCTCCAGTTTATTTAGGCGGACCAGTTAAAGAAAATAAAATTTTTGTTTTACATAGATTAGGTGAAATAGTTCCTAAAAGTTTAGAAATAATCCCAGGGCTTTGGTGGGGTGGCGATACAAGAGTATTATATGATTTGATAAATAGTGACATTGCCAATGATAATAATCTTAGAATTTTTCAAGGATATAGCTCTTGGGCACCTATGCAGCTGAAAGAAGAAATGAAAAAAAATTATTGGGCTGTCACAGAGCTTGATATAGATGAAATCTTTGAAATGCCAATAAGATATATGTGGAATAAATGTGTAGAAAAATTAGGTGCAGATTATGAATTTTGGCAACATATTCCAGAAAATCCTACATTAAATTAAACTTTGTTTTTTTCAAACTAAATTAAATGATTAATTTAGTTTTAAATATTGCTTTTCAAAATTATAAGAAAAATTATTATCTAAACATTTATTTATAAATATTTTATTTAGTATTTTTTCTCCCACTGGCATACTAAAAATTATTAATTTTGATAAAAAATGTCTTTAGCTAATTTATTATTGAAAATAATGGGATGGAGAGTGGTAACAGATGAAGATATAAGCAAATATGACAAGGCTGTTCTCATCATGTCGCCACATACTTCAAATAATGACTTTATCATTGGTTGGTTAGCATTAAAAAAATTAAATGTAAAAGCTAAATTTATTATTAAAAAAGAATTATTTTTTTTCCCATTATCTGTAATATTAAAGTCTTTAGGAGCATTACCAGTAGATAGGGAAAATCCTAAAAAATTACCTATAGAATTAATAAATATAATAGACAAATCGTCTAATATGTGGTTAATAATAACACCAGAAGGCACTAGAAAACCCGTCTATCTTTGGAAAAAGGGATTTTATTATATTGCTCAGAAAACTGATATCCCAATCATTCCTTCTTTTTTAGATTATGACAAAAAAGTAGCACATGTTTTGCCTGCATTTCATCCAACTGGAGATTATGACAAGGATATGCTACCTTTTATTGAAATCTTAAAGAATGTTATTCCAAAAAATAAAGATAATTTTGTCTTACCTAAAAAATAAATGATGCGAGAAAGTAATTTTGTAGCTTTATTTAGATATCCTAAAGATTGGATCGATGATCTCATAAATGAAATTAATCTAGCAAAAAATTGGATATATATTGAAATTTATAGATTTGTTAATGACCCTACAGGTATCAGAGTTAGAGACGCCTTAGTAGAAAAAGCTAAAGAAAAAGTAAAAATTTACGTGCTTGTAGATAGCTATGGTGCTAAATCAGATACAAATTTTTTTAAACCTTTGTTAGATGCTGGGGGAATGGTTCGTTTTTTTACACCTATTCCTATTTCATTAGCTATTTTTTCAGAAGCTCATCGTAGAAATCATAGAAAAATTATCATAATTGACCAGATATCTTACTTGGGTTCAGCGAATATTTCTAACTATTCTCTTGGATGGAGAGAAAGCATTTTTAAGTTTAATGATCCCAAATTAGCTAATAGATTAATCTACTTTGTAAAACTAAATTTCAAACATTATAAAACATATACTTTTAATCAGAAAAAATTTCATAGTATTCATAATGTAAATGGGATGGAGCTGATACGTGATATACCATCCATCTGGAAACAACGTGTTAGAAAAAAACTTAATTGGCTCATAGATAATGCTAATAAATCTATTCAAATAGCTACACCATATTTCCTACCTATGGGTTCTACTATTGATGCATTGATAGATGCTGCTACACGTGGAGTTTATACTGAAATTTATTTACCTTTCAGAAGTGATGTCAGCTCTATGGATGTTCTTAGAAATTATTATTTAGGAAAATTGTGGAAAGCTGGTATAAAAATATTTTTTTATTTACCCACTAATTTACATGCCAAATTACTTTTGATAGATAATGAAAAATATATGATAGGTAGTAGTAATTATGACTATAGAAGCTATCTATATATGCACGAAATTAATATGCTAGCAAAGGATCCAGTAGTAGTAAATGAATTGAATAAATATTTCGATGAATTGAAGCAAGATAGCAATGAGTTTGATTATGATAGATGGCGAGAGAGACCTATGTTAGATAAATTAATAGAAAAAATCTTAATCCCTTTTAGATTTTTATTTTGAATTTTATTTCTCAAAAATATTATAATTTTGACAGATTTTTGATTTGAAATTTCTATCTACTTCAAAAAAAAAGATATTTTTAAACAATTATGAAAAAATTTATTTTATTAATTTGCATATCATCATTTACTATAGCATTATTTTCTCAAAATCTTAGTTCTAATAATCCTAAAGCTATAAAATATTATAATGATGGAATAAAATTTTATGAGAATTACGAAAGTTTAAATGCTTTAAACAAATTCAAAAAAGCAACAGAGATAGATCCACAATTTATTGAGGCGTATCTGTTGGTAGCTCAGATATATAGCGATTTAGAGATATATGATTCATCTATTGTATATTATAAAAAAGCTATCGATATAGATAAAGATTTTTTCCCCAATGCATATATGATAATTGCTAAAATTAGCTATATGATAGGAAAATATTCTGATGCTGTGACCTATCAAGAGCAATATTATCATCATCCCAAATTATCGGATTTCCAAAAAAATAAAGCTGAGTTGGAGTTAGATTTATATCGTGAGACATTAGAATTATACAATAATCCTGTCCCTTTCACTCCAGTTAATTTAGGCGTTAATGTCAATTCTAGTTATTCTGAATATTCACCTGCATTGACTATCGATGATAGTACAATAATCTTTACTAGGAAAATACCAAGCATAGATAACAAAAATGAGCAAGAAGATTTTTTCCAAAGTATTAAATTAAAAAATGGGCAATGGTCTAAAGCAGAGCCTCTGCAAGGGGAATTGAATACTAACAATAATGAAGGAGCTCATACAATATCTGCTGATGGTAAAATAATCTATTTCACAGCTTGTAATAGAAGTGATGGTTATGGTAGTTGCGATATTTATAGAAGCTATAAAAGAGGCAATATTTGGACAAAAGCCGAGAATGTGAAAGAGCTAAATTCAGAAACCTGGGATAGCCAGCCTAGTTTATCAGCCGATGGTAAAACAATTTATTTTGCTTCTGCTAGAAGTGGTAATATGGATATATATGCCTCACAATTGTTAGATAATAATAAGTGGAATAAACCGACCAGATTAGCTAATAATATTAATACTGCTAAATCAGAGTTGACACCATTTATCCATCCTGATGGTAAAACATTATTTTTTGCTTCTGATGGACATGGCGGTATGGGCAAATACGATATTTTTTATACTCAGAAAATTAATGATACTTTGTGGACAAATCCAATAAATATAGGCTATCCAATAAATACAAATAAAGATGATGCTTTTTTATTCGTAAATGCTAATGGTAATAAAGCTTTTTTTGCTTCAGAAATGTCAGGTGGCTTTGGTGGCTATGATATTTATATGTTTGAGCTACCTAAAAATATAATTTCTAATCCAGTTACATATTTCAAAGGTTTAGTATTAGACAATAACAATAATAATCCTATAACCAATGCTGTTGCAGAATTATACTCTTTAAATGATGGTTCATTAAAAGGAAAAGCAAAAACAGATTATGATGGCACATTTATATTACCTTTACCTACTGGCACATCTTATGCACTAAATGTAAGTGCAGAAAATTATCTTTTTTATAGTGAACATATAGAACTCATGGAGACTAGAGATTCTTTGCATCCATTTATTAAATACATTTATCTGAAACCTATTCAAAAAGACCAAACCATGGTACTTAATAATATTTTATTCGATTTTGATAAATCAACATTAAGGCCCGAATCTTATGTGGAATTAGAAAAATTATATAAATTTTTGATAGAAAATCCTAATTTAATAATTGAAATCGGTGGACATACAGATAATAAAGGAACTAAAGAATACAATCTATTACTTAGTGAAAAAAGAGCTAAAGCAGTTTATGATTACTTGATTAGCAAAAATATTAATCCAAGTAGGTTAAAATATAAAGGCTATGGAGATACAAAGCCAATAGCAGACAATACTACAGAAGAAGGTAGACAATTAAATAGAAGGACTGAAATTAAAATTCTGAATAATTGATCAATTTATAAAAGTATTTCAAATATAATTGAAATATGGTTTAATATAAAGAGAATTTTTATAATATTTAAACGAAGATTACCTGATATTTAAATATTTAGCAAAAATATGATACTGATTATAATAATTTTAAAAATGTTTAAAATAAGTAATGATATATTAATTTAAAATAATAATGATCAATATATTGCTAAATTTAGATTATAAGAAGAATAAATGAAAAATTAATTTTTATAAAATATTTCTATATAATTTTGATTAATAATGATTTTGAATATTAAAAAATTATTAATTAAATATCATTACTTATTTTAAACAATAAATTTTTTATTATCTAAAATGCTTATTGACAGATAGATATGAATTAATTAAAAGAATTAAATTTTTTGTTACTTCCTATCCTCTACCCTACCTGTATCGTATAACAAATATTTGTTATTTATCAATATAATGTATTAAAAACATCTCCAGTTTTGCCCATTTCGATAGCATCTTTTAGTTCTTTGTCTACATTATAAATATTATAATAGTAGCCACTAATACCATATAAATAGCGAGCAATAGATGCTTTTAGCACAGTTTGAATAAAATTTTTAGATTTTTCAAGTTCAGTACTATCTATTTCTATATCGTTATTTTTAGCATAATTCAAAAAATCATTAAACAATTTATCAGTAATTACATATTTTTCTCTAAAAATTTCTTTAGTAGGATAGTTTTTGAGTAATTGGTTCCTGATATTACCCATATTATCGATAGCAAACATATTGTATATATTTTTTCTAACTAATTGATTAGTAAGTTTAAAATTCATAGATGTGTCTAATGGTATAAAAACATCTGGCATAATGCCACCGCCGCCATAAACTGTACGTTTTTTTAATAATGTTAAATATTTCAATGAATCTGGGAAATGAATAGAATCTGGATGCATAAGTTCACCTTTTTTCAGACGATTTTCAATATCTTTATAATATTCATCGCTATTTTCATAAGGTTTTTGTATACATCTACCTGTAGGAGTATAATATTTAGCTACAGTAAGTCTTATCAAAGAGCCGTCATTCAAATAATATGGATTTTGAACTAATCCTTTACCAAAAGTACGTCTACCCATGATGATAGCTCTATCCCAATCTTGTAAAGCTCCAGAAACTATTTCGCTAGCAGATGCACTACGTTCATCCACAAGCACAATAAGTTTCCCCTTTTCATAATCTCCTCTAATTGTTGAATTATACTTATTCTCTGGAGTATTTCTTCCTTTAGTATATACAATCAACTTACCAGCATCTAAAAATTCATCAGCTAATTGCACTGCTGTAGCTAAAAAGCCACCACCATTACCACGAAGATCTAGAACCAAAAAATCGATATTATTTTGTTTTAATTCATTAATATTAGTTTTAAATTCTTCAATAGTTGTACGAGCAAATCTATCTATTTTAATATAAGCTACTCCAGGCTCTATCATATAAGCAGCATTTATAGAATTGAGAGGAATTTTATCTCGAATAATTGTGAAATCTATTAAATCATCTTTACCAGGACGTTTTACGGTTATTTTAGCAGAAGTACCTTTAGGACCTCTGAGTTTTTTAGTTACATATTCATTTGTTACGAAATCTCCATAAGCAATAGAATCATTTATTTTTATAATTTTATCACCAGGGAAAATACCTACTATCTCTGCAGGACCACCAGCTATAACTTCAATAATATTTATAGTATCTCTTATAATTTGAAATGTAACTCCAATACCTTCGAAGCTACCTAATAATGGCTCCTCTACTGCTTTAACGTCTTTAGCAGATATATAAACACTATGAGGATCTAAGGCTGATAACATCCCCTTAATAGCTTCTTCGGTCAATATTGGAATATTTACAGTATCTACGTAGTTTTTATTTAATACATTTAGTACTTGAGTAAATTTCTCCACTTGTGTAGATATATCATCTACCGAGGGTTCTTGATTGACTTTTTGACTAAATAAATTCCCACAAATAATAATAATTAAAGCACCTAAAAATAGTTTTTTCATAACCTACTGTATCATTTATTTTAAACTAATTACAAAGATAAAATTTTATTTTCTCTTCTTTACTATATTTTTTTTAATTTTATAAATTAATATTTAAAAAAATTTCATTAATTACATGGAAGATAATCTTTTTCATATTGTAGATAAAAAAACTTTTTTACAAGCATTATTAGAAGCTACATTTGTAGCTATTCTACCAATATGGGGTTATATCTTGCAGCATATTCCTACTATTAATGAATATTTGATTGGTGTAGTGCCTAGAGATTGGAATCATATTTATGGTATTTTGTTATTTCCCATGGTACATCATGATTTGAGTCATTTACTAGGTAATGTCTTAGCATTGTACATTTTATTAATATTATTAAAAAATTCATTTTCACCATATTTTTATAGAATTGTATTATGTGGATGGATCTTTCCTGGCATATTTATTTGGCTTGTAGGTAATAGTAATACTATGCATATCGGAGCTAGTGGATTAGTTTACCATTTAGCTTTTTTTATCTTTTGGATTGGAATAATGATTAGACAAAGGACTTTTATCGCTCAATCATTGATAGTTATATTTTTATATGGTGGATTTTTCTGGGGAATATTCCCATTATTTCCTGAAGTATCTTGGGAAGGACATCTAGGAGGATTTATTTCTGGCACTATTCAAGCATTAATATTGTCTAAACCTATATCGAAATTATATCCTAAAGAAGAAAATGATGAAGATAACGATGATGAACCACCACCCGATTGGTACGAAGATAATGACAACATTATAAATTTTAAATAATATTTTAGAAAATAATAGCCTCGTAAATGTAAATTTCAGTATCTGGATCTTTCCATCCATAATAGCCAATGCCAGCTTTATCTTGAGCACAATGACCAAGAAATTCTTCTAATGTCCATCCAGTTTCAGTAGCTACTTGTGGTAAAAATGTACCGCTACGTAATCCTTTTTTAATATAAATGCCATGTTTACCTAATTGAATTTCATCAATAGACTTTATTTTTTTAAGTGGTGTGAGTACACTTATTTCTATATCTATTTCATTTAATTCATCAAAGCTGAGTGGAGAGAAACGTGGATCATTGAATGCGGCACTTTGAGCCATTTCCATTACATTTTTCCACAAAGGTTGATCTTGTCTAAATGTACCTATGCAACCTCTAAGTCTGCCTCGTTTACTGATAGTAACAAATACTCCACAATTAGCATGTAATCCAGGCCAATCTGGAATTTCTACTTTCGGATATGTATGATAAGTAAGTCCATACTTTATACTTTTAAAAGCTAAATCTTTCAGAAAAATTTTTTCTTCTTCTGTAAGTGTAAACTCAGCGTCTGTAGATTGATTTTTTATTTCAGATCCAGCATCTTTAGGAATAACTATTAGACTAGCATAACCAACAACTCTAGATTTATCTCCAGATACATCACCACTATTAGCAGTGAAGATTTTTTTAACTTCATATGGCTCTTTTTCAATGATTTTTAAAAGTACATATACTGCTGCAGCACCACAGGCAGCAGTTGACAAGTTATCATATTTACCACTCATCTCTATATCATTTACCACTGACATAAATTTGTAAGGGTCTCCACTAGTAATAGCTTCTACAGTTAAACTATCTGAGATAATAGCATCTTTATAAGAAGGATAATGAGATAAATCTGTGCTTATGACAAAAAGATTGTCAGCAGTGAAATATTTTTTCAAAATCGTAGCAATTTCATCTAATATAACTGTATTCTCTGTGCCAACCAAAATAGGGATAATTTTAAAATCTGGAGCTAATCGCACTTGCAAAAATGGTATTTGTACTTCTAAAGCATGTTCATTATCGTGATAATAACTAGGATGAGAAAAAATTCTATTTTTTAGCAACTCAGCACAAATAGTATCATTTACCTGCACCTCACCTAAAACATTGGCAAAAGCTCCAGATGGATAAACCGATGCACCACTGAAATAACCTTGATGACTTCTACCAATGAGAAAAACATTTTTATATTTTGCTGATGGTTCTAACTGAGCATATGCTCTAGCTGCTATAGCTCCACTAAAGACATAACCAGCATGCGGCACTATCAGAGCTCTTATAGATTTAGGATAATTACTCGGCTGAAATGCTCTATACCAATTTGCTATTTGATTTTTTAGCTCTATCGCATTATTAGGATAGAATGTACCTTGTACTACAGGCTTTCTAATCATATCTTGTCCATTTGTGAATAAATTTGATGTCATAATTATAATTATTAAAAAATATTTTTTCATAATACAAATATATTTATTTTTTTTGAAATATTCAATAAAATCATTAAAAAATTATTACAGTCAATGCATCAGAAATAGCCAAATTTTTTAAAGAGTAATATGTTTTTAACAAAATTATCTATTATTACAGAAATTTTTAGCAAAATTTATTTACTAAACACCTATTTCAATCATTATTTATAAATCACTCATTATGAGTGTGATGCAAGAAATAAAAATATACAACGTTTTTTATTTAAATCTATAGGTGATTTTTTCCAAGCTTTTACTTGTTTAGTTTTAATAAATTGATTAGAAGTAGATAGCTCAGCAGCTACAGACAAAAGCGTATCATCATATAATGTATGTATTAGTGCCTCGAAAACCTTTTGCGAACGATATGGTGCCTCCATGAAAATTTGAGTATATCTGCTTTTTTTGCTTTCTTTTTCAAAATATTTAATTTGTCCTTTTAGTTTATCTTCATTTTTATTTAGATAACCATGAAAAGTGAATTTCTGACCATTTAAACCACTAGACATCAATGCTAGAATAATAGAAGAAGGCATCGTAAATGGTTTAACATCGATATTATTTAATTGAGCTGTTAGTACTATTTCGCTGCCAGGATCTGCGACACATGGCGTACCAGCCTCAGATATCAACCCTATATCATTCCCTGCTTTTATATATTTTAACCATTCATTATTGAAATAATTTTTATAATTATGCTCATTATATTCTGTGAAAACCACTTCGCTATCGAGACTATGTCCACAATAATGCAAAAATGCTCGAGCAGTTTTCTCTTCTTCCACAATAAAATATTTCAATTTCAAAAGTGCAGTAAGGTCATTTTTAGTAATGTAATCGACATTTTTAATATCACCGATAGGGCTAGGAATTAAATATAATATACCAGACATAAATTTTTTTAATATTAATTACAAAGGTATGAAATAATTATATGTTTTGAATTTTGTTAATGTTGATTGGGTGAGGGGGAGACTTGGAGACTGGGAGACTGAATGACGAGGTGACGAGGAGACTGGGTTACGAGGAGACTGGGGAGACTGGGTGACTTGGAGACTGGGAGACGAGGAGACGAGGAGACTGGGTGACTGAATGACGAGGAGACTGGGAGACTGAATGACGAGGAGACGAGGAGATAGATGATAAGTGATAGGTGATAGGTGATAGGTGATGAGGAGCTTAAGAGTTTAAGCAAAAAGTTTTAAACAATTTTAAACCATTTTAAACTACATCAATTATTTTAAACTAAATCAATTATTTTAAACTATATTAAACTACTTTAAACTATTTTTCCCATCAAATATTAAGAAAACTATTTACCAAACTCAAATTAAAATTAAGGCTTAATAGTAAATAAATATTACTTTTGCAAAAGATAGAGTTTCTACATTTATAATTAAGATAAATTATCTTGCTATGAATTTTATCAATGAATTATTTTTTGGCACAGGGATAGCTCATTCAGTATTTATAATTGCTATTATAGTAGCTATAGGAGTATATTTAGGCAAAATAAAATTTTTTGGAATATCTCTTGGTGTAACGTGGGTTTTATTTATAGGAATACTTTTTGGGCATTTAGGTTTCATCGTCGATGAACACATCATTAGCTTTGTCAAAGAATTTGGTTTAATATTATTTGTTTATTTTGTAGGATTGCAAGTAGGTCCTAATTTTTTCTCTTCATTGAAAAAAAGTGGATTAAAATTAAATTTATTAGCATTATTAATTATTGTATTAGGTGTTTTAATAACCTATACAATACATAGAATTACTAAAGTGCCAATGTCTACTATGGCAGGAATATTATCTGGTGCAGTAACTAATACACCTAGCATGGGAGTAGCACAACAAACATTCGTAGAAATGACGGGACATGCAGACCCATCAATTGCTCTAGGATATGCAGTAGCTTATCCATTAGGTATTGTAGGTGTGATTCTTGTAATCATATTATTACGATACATTTTTAAAATAGATATAAATAAAGAGAAAGAAGATTTAGAAAAATCTGACAATAAAAAAGAAAGCCAAGCTCAAGTATTCTCTTTGCAAATAACTAATCCTAATGTTTTCGGTAAAAGTATTTATGAAGTAAAAAAATTAATAGATAAAGATTTTGTAATTTCTCGTGTCTTGCACTCTGATACCAATACTATTGAAATTGCACAACCCAAAACTATCTTAAATAAAGATGATAAAGTATTAATAGTTACAAATTTGCAAAATTATAATGAAATAGTGCAATTGCTTGGTGAACCAATAGAAATGGAAAAGGATCAATGGGATGAGCTCGACCATAAATTGTTCTCGGAACAAATAATTATATCTAATTCCAAAGTCAATGGTAAAACTATAGGACAATTAAAGTTAAGAAGTCATTTTGGTATCAACGTTACTAGAGTAAATCGTGCTGGTTTTGATTTAGTAGCAAATCCTAATTTACCACTGCAGATAGGAGATAGACTGACAGTGGTAGGTACTGAATCTGCTATTTATAATGTAGAAAAGTTTTTAGGAAACTCTCTAAAAAAATTGAATGAACCAAATCTATTTGCTATATTTATTGGGATAGCTTTAGGAGTACTTTTAGGAAGTATTCCATTTAGATTGCCTGGTATTCCAGAACCTATAAAGTTAGGTTTAGCAGGTGGTCCATTAATAGTAGCAATACTATTAAGTAATTTTGGTAATAAATATCATATCATCACATATACAACTGTAAGTGCTAATCTAATGGTCAGAGAAATTGGCATTGCTATGTTTCTGGCAGCGGTAGGAGTAAGTGTAGGCAAAGATTTCGTACAAACTATTGCAGATGGAGGTTATATTTGGGTGGTCTATGGAGCGATTATCACCATTTTACCTATTTTAATTGTTGGTATAATTGGTAGATTATTTTTCAAATTAAATTATTTGACTCTCATAGGTTTGATAACTGGTAGTGTAACGGATCCACCAGCTTTAGCTTTTGCTAATTCTCTATCAGATAATGATGCTCCTATGGTGAGCTATTCTACAGTTTATCCACTTACAATGTTTCTTCGCGTTATCACTGCTCAGATATTGATTTTATTTTTTGTTTAGATTCTAATACAAATATTTGTTTGGTATTTTCATCTACTTTCACTATTTCAGAAATTCGTCTCCCTACTAACCATATGATCTGTCCTGTTGCATCTTCTAAAACAAATTGAAAATGTTTCTCTATAGGAGTAGCTTTTTGATTGATTAAAAAATCGCTAACCTTCACTAATGATTTCATACCAAAAGGTACAAATGCATCCCCATCTTTTATTTTTCTTAACTTCAATGGAAATTTAATCTTTTCTATATCCATAAAGGCAAAATGAGGCATTTTATTTATACTTAATTCGTCTGATGATACAATTTTAATGTTTATCTCAAAGGGTTCTTTAATAGTTTTATTATTTTTAGCAATAGTTATCTCAGGGAAAATGGTATTCTTATTTATAACATATAAATTGCTTTTTTGAGTATAAACATTGTAATCTGGTAAAATAAATTGTCGAGTTTCATTTTTAGGTAAAGCTTTGATAATATTTTGTATTTGATCAAAAGTAGCTGAGAGTGGAGACAAAACAAAGTGCAAAACTGCAATGTATGATAAATGCAATTGCAAAAAATTAATAGAAAAGCTCATATCTTCATAATGAACAATATAAGATGCTAAATATTTTTTTAATAAAATATCATAAGTATCCCCTTGCTCTTGTAAAATCTGAATATTATTAAGAATGGTTTTTTCTACTCCTGGACGTATATTATTGATTAAAGGTAATAGCTCATGGCGAATGCGATTTCTCAAAAATATTAACTCATCATTAGTTTTATCTATTCTAAAAGGTATATTTTGTGCATAAGCATAATTCTCTATATCTTTTCTAGATACATACCAAAGTGGACGTAAAATTAGAGACCTTTTCTGAGGTATACTGGATAGACCAAATAATGTAGCTCCTCGCAAGATATTAATAAAAAAAGTTTCTATAACGTCATTAGCTTGATGTGCTAAAACCAAATAATCATAATTATTTTTTTCTATTAATTCTTCGAAAAAGTCATATCGCAGTTCTCTAGCAGCTTGCTCTATAGATAATTTATGTTCTTTTGCATATATATTAGTATCCACTTTTTTAACATAAATCGGTATATCACGATTATTAAAATAATCCCTCACAAACTTCTCATCCTCATCACTATCTTTGCCACGTAATTGGAAATTCATATGAGCTACAGCAATATTCAGGTTTAATTTCATAAAAATATTAGAAAGCACCATACTATCTACTCCTCCACTCACACCTATTAGATATTTCAGTTGTTTGTAGTTTTTATCTTTTTCGTTTAAAAAATTGTTAACTGCACTTTCTATATTCACCATAGTAAAAAAATAATTTCTGGATCTATAATATTATTTGTAATGAACTGCTTATAATCTCTAATTTCTAATAATAAAGCATTTTCTTCATCAGATAAATCTACTAATAGCAAACTACTGGGTATATTTACCTCTGTATTTAATATTGTTTTATAAATCATAAAGTAATCGCTAGGCTCTGTCCTACCACCAATATAATATCGAGTCATTACAATTTCATTTTTCATTAGATCTATATAGCCATCACGACATTTTCTAATTTTGTAAGTTTCATTATTTGCTAAGGTCAGCTGCATTATCCATTGATATGCTATATCTATAAACTTACTAAAAATTTTCTCAAAAGGTTTTTTGATATGAATTAATGGAGTTAAATTTTTAGGAAAATTAGGAACATATTCTTCCATTATTTTCATAGAATTAACTGCAAAACCATTATTTTTGATTTCCTGTAAATTGAAATAATGTATATTGACTTTAGCCTTATTAGTTTGTGATCGTATCTCATCTGCTATATTTAATGTGCCACTACGATACATATCTATCAGCTTTAATTCATCTAATGAGAGGCTAAAATTATCTTTCACTTCCAAATCAAAAATATTTACCAAATGTTGCAGCTCCGAAGCAGTTAACTTATAATCTAATTTTAATTTTGATATATTGATATTGTTGATAGCTATTAAATTATCATCTGTATCATAAATCCAAGGTTTAGCATATAGTATTTGCCAAATAGTAGAATGAAAAAAAGCTTCATCATTTCTAATATATGATGCCCAACTATACTTAGCCCACCAATAATCATCGGGAAATTGCAAAATCCAATGTAAAAGGAATATACTTTTTTCTAAATTTATATTTACTAAAAAATCATCTATCCCTTCAATAGTCCAATTATCAATATTTTCCTCTACTATTGGCTTTACATCACTATTACCTCGCAGCTTTGCTTTTTCAACTTCAGTTAATTGATTTTCTATTTTTATTTTTTTAGGAAATATATTCACATTTAATTTTTCAAATATAGATATGAATTGAGATAGAGGTAATTTATAATTATTTTCATACCATTTTAAATTCACAAAATTTTTATTATAAGAAAAATAATATTCTAATTCTTTACTTGGTAGATACAACTCATTAGGTTTGCACCACTCATTATTTATATTTATAATACATTCAAAATTTTGTAATAATTTATAATCGACCTTATCTAGATTAGCTAAAAATAAATCCCAAAATTTACGATAAGCTTTTTTATGAATATATGTAGTCAATTGATGATTTATACCCTTTTGATCATCATAGGGTTTTATTTGCAGAGAATATAATAAATTAACAATATTTTCATTATTTAAAAGTACTGGATTAATATTCATAGCATGATCTGGAGCACCATAAAGAAAAACATTACTAAGATCCTCATCCCAAAGTTTCCACTTATTATCTGCTGTATATAACCATGGATAATCACTTAAATTATAAAATTTATTTTTATTATTTGGTAAAACCAACTCTGGATTTAGTGCTAAAAGTTCATAAAAATTTACTATCTGATGATAATTATAATTTTTATTAAAATTAAATTTTTTCAAAGCAAAGGCGAAATCATGCTCATCAATTATTCTAATAGGTAACTCTTTTTTTATCAATTCTATAAAATTATTTTTATCAATCAGCTCTATATTAATCCAATTTTTTTTGTTCCATAATTTATTTAAAACATTTTTAGCAATTAGCTCTATAAGCAATTTATTTCTAGGAAAAGCAACAAAAGAATGATGATAATATTTACTATCATTAGCTAGAATAGAGTTATTATTTTTAAGAAAATCTATCCATTGCTCTAACCATACTTTCTCAATAGTATGCTCATTCAAAGATAAAGAAAAAGCTTCGTATAAATCGGGAGTTAATAAATTTCTATTACATAACTCTTTTAGAAAATTCAGAAATAATTTTTTCAGTTGATTCAATAAAACCTTATTTTCATTAATAGCCGGGTTATCCCATGGTATCTGCTCTCGAGTAGGTGTAGTCATAAAAAAGCCATGCACAATAAAAGGCAAATGTATTATTTCTCTAGTAGGGAAAAAAACAAAAAGTGGATTAGAAATACACTGCTTTTCTAATGATAAAGCCAAAGATAATTTTTTTTGATTATTACTAATTTTACTGATTACTAAATACTTTTCATCAACTAAATCATCTGTCATATTAGTAGATAAAATCACAATCTTACTATCATCAGTATTAATTCTTTTGATAAAAAATTTCTCGTTAGTTACATTATTAATAATTTCGATTTTATTTATATAATCTAGAAAAAGAATAAATCTATAGTCCCAAGCTCTCACTCTATCCCATAAATCTGCAAAAGAAATATTTTTTTTAAAAGGGAACCTAAATAAGGTAGTAAATGGTTCCATTATATCAATAGGTTCGATAGTTTCTAATAATTCAAAATCTCGAATAACAAAATGAAAATCATTAGAATGTATCTCAGGAGCATCAGTAATGCCAAATACAGAACGAAAACCAATACCAAACTTACCAATTCTATTAAAATTGCTCAATTGCTTTTTAGTAGATCTTCCATAAGTAGTAATAGCAATAAAATCATCATCATTGAAAGGATCTCCATTATGATAAATAACTATGCCATCTTTTTCAAATTGTATAATCATTTCGCCCTGCCTAGAAATTCTAGCACAAGCATCCTCGGCATTTTGCACTATTTCATCCAAAAAATGAACTGGATCTGCATACAGAGAAGATAAAATTTCTGCATAACGATTGCCCTTATCCTTATTAGCTTTTACGACTTCGCGAGTCAAAGAAATATATTCTTGTAAATTATTAAACTTTTTGGGCACTACAAAACTTTATCTTTAGCAAAATTATTAAAAAAAAGGTATTCCAAAAAACGTTTTTAAATTAGAATTTTTTAAAAGTATAGGATGTAAGTGATGTGTTTAGACTATTTTAAATTTTTAATGATTTTTTTGTAAATAGTTTGTAGAAGCGGATTTGAGGGAGATGTATTTTTAAAAATATTTTAATTGATTAAATTAATATATGATATTTAATAAATAAAAAAAATATCATAAAAATCTTTCAAATACTATAATTATGCAAAATATTTTTAAAATTTTATAATTTTAGATAATTTGCTTTAATAGCTTTCTATAACTTTTAAATTTGCTTATAAAATAAAATTAAAATATCATTAATTGTTTTAAACAATTATAATAATGATTCTTGAAAACAATTATGATGATTTTTACCTTGGTAAATATGTCAGCTTATCATTGAACTGCTTTAACCAGCTAATGTGGGCTAGATTCTCTGCAATTTCTAATTTTTCTATAGTTTCTATAAGTGTTTTACCTACACATACTATACCGTGATTGGGCATTATCACAACATCGGAATATTTTATTTTTTCTGCAATCTCATTAGCTAAATCATCTGTCCCCATAGGATAATAATTAGCAAAGCTCATTTTCTTTATATTAAATTGAGCTTCATCAGTAACATTAGTATCTATCTGCAAACCCCAAATAGCAGCTACAGTACACCAAAATGGATGTGCATGTATGATCACTTGTACATCAGATCTGGCATTGTATATAGCTATATGCATGGGTGTTTCTATACTTATTTTATGTTTTGTTTTTAGAATATCTCCATTTGTAGTTAAATATGCAATGTCTTTTGCTTTGAGATCATTTTTATCTATTTGAGAGGGGGTAATTAAAATCCTATCATCTATTTTCATGCTTATATTACCTCCTAGGCTAGTAGTTAACTTTTGTAGGTATAGTCTTCGCATAAACCTTGATATATCTTTGGCTTGTTTTAAATATTGTTTCATTATTTACAAGATTTTAAATAAAAAATTCATAATATCAAGAATTAAATTGCTTTATCAAATCATTTATATTTTTATAAATGCCTTGTTCTGTAATAAACGAATTAATAAATTTTGCAGGAGTGATGTCAAAAGCGTAATTAATAGATTGATAATCTGATGGGAATAATTCAGAGCTAATCCATTCATCATCATAAAAAGATTGAATAGATTGTATTTCAGAAGAATTCCTTTGTTCTATTGGAATGTCATCACCTGTATCTAAGGAGAAATCAAAAGTAGAAATAGGAGCAGCTACATAAAATGGTATAGAATGAGCTGCAGCAGCTAAAGCTTTTAGATAAGAACCAATTTTATTAGCTACATCGCCATTTTTAGCTATTCTATCTGCACCTATTATTATCATATCGACATTATGTTTCATCATTAGTAGTCCACCTGCATTATCAGTAATAATAGTAAAAGGTATTTTTTCATTATAAAGTTCCCATGCAGTTAAACGAGAACCTTGATTTAATGGACGAGTTTCATCTACCCAAACATGAATAGGTATATTTTGTTTATTTGCTTCGAAAATAGGAGACAGTGCTGTTCCATAATCACCACAGGCTAACCACCCTGCATTACAATGAGTAAGTATATTAACTGTGTTTTGTGATTGATTATGAATTGATTTGATTAGTTCTACTCCATATGTCCCAATTTTGTAGCAGGCATTTATTTCATTATTCACAAATTCGCTAGCTCTATCATATACTTGTGAATTATTTATATTTCTATTTATTACAGAAAACACGTAATCTGCACCTTTTTTTAAATTTATAGCTGTAGGGCGAAGAGAAATTAATTTATTATAATCTTGTCGGATAAGATTAATATCACCATTATTATAATGATGTGATAACCAAATAGAATAAGCTGCTGTTATACCAATAGCTGGAGCACCACGTATAGCCATATTAGTGATAGCATCAGAAATGTCATTTAGATTGTTCAATTTCAAAATAGAAAATCTAAAAGGTAACTTAGTCTGATCAATGCAATAAATTACTTTATTATTAATATCTGCCCATACTGATTGGTAATTTTGATTATTTACTAACATATTTTTTATAAAATTTTAATTTTTATTTCTTGGATGGAAATTGTCTATAACATCTCTCAAATACGACATGGAAACATGAGTATAAATTTCAGTAGTTGTGATAGATGAATGTCCTAGCATTTCCTGAACTGCAAAAAGATCTGCACCATTTTCTACTAAATGTGTAGCAAAGCTATGTCTGAAAGTATGTGGATGAACATTTTTTTGTATACCAGCTTTAGCAGCACAATCTTTGACAATTATAAAAATCATTTCTCTAGTTAACTTTCTACCTCGCCTATTAAGGAAAATATATTGTTGATATTGAGTAATCATCGGATAATGTGGCCTACTATATTCTATATAATAATACAAAGCATTTTTTGCCTTACTACCAATAGGCACATAGCGTTCTTTATCACCTTTTCCTATAACTCTTAATATAGATTCATCTATAAAATAATCCATTATTTTCAAATTGATAAGCTCACTCACCCTCAACCCACAACCATATAAAACTTCAATGATAGCCTTATTGCGGTGTCCTTCGAATTTACTTAAATCAATAACAGATAAAATTTGCTCTATCTCTTCAATCGATAAAATCTCGGGTAATTTTCTTGTAAGTTTCGGTGTATCTAATTGCTCAGCAGGGTTGTCTTCTATGATCTCCTCTTCTTGTAAAAATTTATAAAAAGCCCTGATTCCTGAAATTATACGTGCTAATGTGCTACTTTCTAATCCTAATTCAGATAAGAAGCTCACAAATTGTTCTAAATCATCCAAATTAGCTGAAATAAATGATTTATTGATGCCACTAAAATAATTAATTAACTTACTAACATCTCTTAAATACGCATCAATAGTATTAGGACTATTTCGCCTATCTAAAAGCAAATATTTATGAAAACTTTTTAAATACTCATTATCCATATTATATTAAAGGGGAAAAAGAAAACAAATATAAAAGTAATAAATATTTTAAACTAAAAAAAATAAAATATAAGTCATTTAGAAATAAAAAAGATTAAAAGGTAAAAAATTAACAAACATATTTAAATGTTTAAAACAGTATATGATATTTTACTTTCTCTAAAATATTCATACCAGGCAAATCTATCCGACGATGCAAGGTTAAGCATTCTACCAGTATTACTGATTATGCCTTCTGATAAATATTTACCTATCGCTACATACCACATAATGTAGTTTTGCAAGTACTTGGTCGCTACCCCTCTAAACTTCGAATATATCCATTTAGTGAATTCCTCTGATTTAGCCTTCACTATAGCTGTGCTGTAAACACCTCGTTTTTTTCTTTTAGCTCCTACTATCTCTTTATGTTTTACTTTGCTTTTTCTTATGTGTCTGAATGCGTATTTGGTACCAGTACATAATACTGCATCTTCTGTTATCCTGCCTTTTAGAAATTTCTCAATATCTTCTCGCTTTGCCCTATTACTCTCAGTATTCCGAAATAGTATATTTCCACTTCTATCTGTTGCAACTATTACAGCCACTTTTTTGGGCTTTTTTCTCATCGCTCGCTTCATTTCTTTTACACTTAAATATTGTCTGCCTTTTTCAGAATAATCCATCAGCAATTCGTCTATTTCTACTATGCCAAAAAAGTTTACATTTTTGTCAAAATTCTTTAAAGCAGCTAAGATTTTGTGTCGCCAAGTGAAGCTTGTGGGCAGACTTATGCCAACCTCTCTAGCACAAGCTCTGAGACTTTTACCTGCTACCATACAACGAATGTACTCGAGCATGAGTTGAGATTTTTGTAATCGATATACAAAGGTCCCTGTAGTAATTCTAAACTGTCTGCCACAATGCTTACAACGATAATTTTGCATGCCTTTTTGTTTGCCATTTCTTACAATATTGTTGCTACGACAGTTAGGACATAATGGAGGAGTACTTTGAAGTTTCAAACCTTGGTAATCTACTACGTCAGCTTCGTTCTGTAGTAGGAAATCGTAGAGTTTATCGTAGAAGGCTTTTGAGTCTTCCTTACTCATAGCCAGATGTTCATTAATATTATTGACTAAAGTCTTCATAAATATTGAATTTTTGGCAAATATACATAATAATTTTAATATGATATTCTTATCATTAATTATTTTAAACATTTATAAAATAAAAAATTTTCACAATTTCTTATTTTTTCTTATCTTTGCATAAAACATTTGCGCTATGAAATTATCAGTTATCCAAAATGCCAATTTAAATGATAAATTAGTCCTCGTTAGAGTAGATCATAATGTTGTAGAAAACGGCATTATTCATGATCCTTATCGCATTGATGCTACTCTTCAAACTTTATTCTATATCACCTCTCATGGTGGTAAATTAATTCTTATGACTCACGTTGGCCGTCCGAAAAATAAAAAAGATGGTTCTATTACTATTTCTGATAAAACTAGTGTATCATCTATAGTCGAATATTTGTATAATAAATTAAATCTTAAGTTTAAAGTTCCTGAATTTTATGTGAATGAACCTTATGGCATTCAAGATATTGATACATCTATCAATAATTTAATTAAAGAATTAAAAGCAGGTAATATAGATGGCATTTACTTACCTAATACTAGATGGTTTAGAGGTGAAGAAGACAAAGGCGAATGGAAAGATAGATTTGCTAAGGAATTAGCAGGGTTAGCTGATATTTATGTGAACGATGCTTTTGGCTCTTGGCAACCTCACGTTTCTACATTTACCATTACCAAGTATTTGCCTAGCTATGCTGGTTTATTATTACAAAAAGAAATTAATAATCTAGATAAAATATTCTCTCCTGCTAAACCTATGATTGCTGTTATCGCTGGTGCTAAATTTGATACTAAAATTAATAGTTTAAAAGCTCTTATAGAAAAAGTAGATTATTTAATGCTCGGTGGCGTCATTCTAAATGCCTATTTGGCTGCAAAGTACAATATTTTAATTAATGGTATAGATGATGAAAATTTGGCTTTAGCTAAAGATTTTGTTGATTTTGTTAATCATAATTATCCAAATAAAATTATAGAACCTCGTTTCATCGTAGAGTCTGATACTATGGATGGCAAAATAGATGGTCATTTTAAAGTAGTGGATATTAATAATTTGAAAGCTGGTGATAAACTTAATTATGTATTAGATGTGGCTCCTGAGTCTTTTAGTGAACCTTCTTTAATTAACATTTTCAATAATGCTAAAACATTTTTTGTAAATGCTGTTATGGGTTTTGCTCCTTATTTTAATGATGGTACTATCGCACTAAATAACTTGATAAATTCTAATGCAGAAGCTGTGAAATTATATGCTGGTGGCGATACTTTGCAAGAACTTAAACGTCTTTTGCCTGGTGTGTATATGAAAGCTCTTGATGACCCTAAATATTATATGTTTACGGGTGGTGGTGCTGTTTTGAATGCTATCGAAGAAAATTCTCCCTTTGGCATGGAACCTGTCAAGGCTCTGTTAATAGAGTGATAACATTATTTAATTTTTTAATTTTTTATCTATTTACTTCTTCTTTTTATGCTTAATATCAATAAAATTCTAATTTCTAGAACTGACAAATTAGGAGATTTAGTCCTTACTTTGCCTTTAGCAGCTTTTTTGAAAAAAAATTTCCCTCAATTTAATATTTCTTACCTCGTGAGAGATTATGCTCTGCCTATTGCTGCTTCATATAATTTTATTGATAATGTTTATTCATATGATAATATTGATAAAGAATCAGCGGTTGATAAAAAAATAGATATTATCAATTCTATTGCTGCTGATGTTGTCATTTTTGCATATCCAGATTTTAATGTGATGAGATTGTTTGCAAAATCTAAAATACCTATACGTATTGCTACTTCTCATCGTTTTTATTCTTATAAGTTTGCTAATAAATTAGTTAATTTTTCTAGAAAAAATTCTAATTTACATGAGGCACAATTAAATTTTTTTCTTCTTCATCCATTGCAGATTGATTATATACCTTCTATTACTGAATTAGTTCAATTTTATGGTAAAGATAAATTTCGATTAGATGATTTACCTGATTTTGTAGCTAATGATTTTTTAGATATTAGAAATCGTCCTATAATTCTGCATCCAGGCTCTATGGGTAGTGCTCCTAATTTTTCTTCTAATAATTTTTATTTGTTAGCAAAAAAACTAATAGAACTTGGCGAGAATGTTTATATCACTGGTAGTGATGAAGAAGGGAAATATTGGTTGCCAATTTTTAAAGATTTGAGTGTAAAAACTTTTTTTGGTTCTTTAGATTTGTACCAATTAATGAGTGTTTTAGCAAATGCTAAAGCAGTGATAGCTAGTAGTACTGGCCCATTGCACATTGCTGCATCATTAGATACTAATGCTATTGGGTTATATGTGCCTGTGGGTACTTTTACTCCGCATAGATGGGCTCCAATTGGCCAAAATGCTAAGGTTCTTTTATCTCCAATTAACAAAGTTACTTGTCATAAACATTGTTTAAATCCTGAAAATTGTTACTGTATTAATCAAATAGCAGTGGATGAGATTATTGATATAGTAAAAAGTTTTTAATTATAATTCTACTTATTGATTCTAAAATAAAAAATTTTTTTGTAATTTTGCATTTAAAATAAAAAAAATTCATTATGAAAAAACTATTTTTAATTTTATTAGTTGCATTTGCAATACCTAGTTTTGTAAATGCTCAAACTGCTGTTACAGGCAGAGAAGCCAGCAAAAACAAAGCTGAGTTTAAAGTGAAAACTTTTTTCCATTGCGAAAATGGTAAAAAACTTATTGAAGATAAACTTTCTAGTAAAGAAGATATATACTCTGTCAATGCAGATCTAGAAACCAAAGTCGTTACCATTGTGTATAATCCTCAAAGGTACAATGAGACAGATTTGATAAATCTAATTCACGAAACTGGTTATTTAACCGAAAAAAGTCCTGAAGGTACAAAAATAGAAAAAGCTTGCTCGCACTAGTTGAGCACAAATTTTTATTTTTTATAATTTAATAAGTGTAAATGTCGTTATTTTGAAGTTCATATTTTATAATTTTATGAAAGCTAAAATACTTTGTGCATTTACTTTATTATTAATTGTTTTTTCTTCTTGTAGAGATAATATTGAATTTAATAAAATTGCTAAAGCAGATGACCCAGAGCTTAAATATGCTAAAGTGTTAGAATACTATCAAGAGGGCAGATATTATCAGGTCATTCAATTATGTGAAATGATTATCCCATATTATCGTGGCACTACTAAATCGCAAGAGTTATATTATTATATGGCTTGGAGTTATTATCATCAAGGAGATTATATATTGGCAAGTTATCATTTTAGTGAATTCGCCAAAACTTTCCCCTCTAGTAAATATGCTGAGGAGTGCGCTTTCCAAGCTGCTTATTCGAAATATAAATTGGCTCCCACCTATTATCTAGATCAATCTACTACTAAAGAAGCTATTAAAGATTTTCAATTATTTATCTCGAGATATCCTAATAGCAGCAAAATTTTAGAAGCTAAAGATTGTATCGATAAACTAAGTGCTAATCTTGAAAAAAAGGATTATGCTAATTCTAAATTATATTATGATATTCAAGAATATAAAGCTTCTATTGTTTCATTAAATAATTTTATTAAAGACTATCCAGCTTCTAATTATAAGGAGGATGCAAATTATTATTTATGTCTGTCTCACTATTATTATGCTATTAATAGTGTCAAAAATAAACAGTTACCAAGATTTCAGCAGGCTATGGATGCAATTAATAATTTTATGTCTTTATATCCTAATAGTCAGTATATCAATAAATTAAATGATATAAAAGCTGAAATACAAAAACAAATTAATTTAAAACAAAATATTTAAAAAAATTATGATAAAAAAAGATCAAAAAATTTGGCAAGAAGCTGTTACCAGAGATATTAAAGAAATGAGCGAGATCACAGGTAATATTTATCTGAGCACACTTATCATTGGTAAAAGAGCAAATCAAATTAGCCAACAAAGAAAAGAAGAACTTGATGAAAAACTTTCTGAATTTAAAACTACTGTTGATACTTTAGAAGAATATATCGAAAATAAAGCTCAGATAGAGGTTGCTAGAGAGTATGAATTAAAACCTAAACCTACTCTGGTAGCAACTAAAGAATTCTTAAGAAAAAAGATATATTTCCGTATCCCAGAAAGTCAATAAATGAATTTTCAGAATAAACATATTCTCATTGGCATTAGCGGTAGCATAGCTGCATATAAAATTCCAATACTTATCAGATTTTTTGTGCAAGGTGGCGCAGATGTTAGAGTAGTAGCTACTAAAAATGCTTTACAATTTATTACTCCTATGACTATTAAAACCCTTACTAATAATGATGTTTATTATGAAATGTTTGACAATGTACATTTTTCTGGTACAGAACATATTAGTATCACTGATTGGGCAGATATATTTGTCATAGCTCCTGCTACTGCTAATATCATTGGTAAAATGGCCAATGGTATAGCTGATGATACTGTATCTACTAGCTTTTTAGCTTTTAATAAACAAGTTTTCGTAGCTCCTGCTATGAATGTGAAAATGTGGAATCATCCCATTTTACAAAAAAATATTACAATTTTAAAAAATTTAGGTGTTAGATTTATACACCCAGAAAGAGGTGATTTGGCTTGTGGCTACCAGGGTACTGGTCGAATGGCTGAACCACTTAATATTGCTAATGAGATAGAAAAGTTTTTTGATTCTCAATTAATCTTATCTGGCAAAAAAATTCTTGTTACAGCTGGGCCCACTTATGAACTTATAGATCCTGTTAGATTTATTGGAAATAAGAGTAGTGGAAAAATGGGCTTTGCTATTGCAGAAGCTCTTGCTAGTACAGGAGCAGATGTTATTTTGATAAGCGGCCCTACATGTCTTAATGTTTCTCATCCAAATATTACACTCGTTAATGTAACTACTACTAAAGATATGCTCGAAAAATGTAATCTTTATTACGATGATGTCGATGGAGTTATCATGAATGCTGCTGTTTCAGATTTTTACCCTATTAATTTTTCTAAAGAAAAAATTAAAAAAACTGATCATTTGACTATAGAATTAGATAAAAATCCAGATATTCTATCAGAATTAGCTAAAAAAAAGAAACATCAATGGCTTATTGGCTTTGCTTTAGAAACTGATAATGAACTAAATAATGCTATTGAAAAATTAAAAAATAAAAATTTAGATGCTATTATTTTGAATAGTGCTAAAAATGAAAATATAGGTATGGGTAGTGATTTTAATAAAATAACTATTATTAAAAAGGATGGTACTGCTATTCACTCTGATGTAGATAATAAAAAATCTTTAGCATATTTTATTGTTGATAAGCTAATTTTAGATTTATGTAAAAAATAAATAAAATGAAAAAATTTTTGAAAATATTTCTATATTTGATATTATCAATACCACTAAATATAACCTCTTATAGTCAAGAATTAAATTGTTCGGTTTCCATAAATGCTAGTGCTATCACTAATGTAGATCAATCTGTTTTCGATAATTTGCAAAATTCTATTTATGAATTTATGAACGATCGCAAATGGACAAATTATAATTTCGAACCTGAAGAACGCATAGAATGCTCTATAATAATTACAATTTCTTCTTATGATAACATTAATATGTATACTGGTACTTTTCAAGTTCAACTACGTCGTCCAGTGTATAATACTTCTTATTACTCTACTTTGTTAAATTTTCAAGATAAAGATATTCAATTCCAATATACTCAAGGTACACCTTTAGATTATATAGAAAATACTTTCGTTGGTAATTTGGAATCTTTACTGTCCTATTATGCTTTTTTATTTATAGGATTAGATTTTGATAGTTATCAAGAGCTGGGTGGTACTCCATTTTATGAGAAAGCTTGGTCTGTTATCAATTCTATACCTGCTAATGCCACCCAATTTAAAGGTTGGAGATCATATGAAAATCAAAGAAATAGATATTGGATTTTAGAAAATTTGACAAATAAAAATTATGAAAATTTTAGAAAAGGAGTTTATCTCTATCACAGACAAGGATTAGATATTATGGCTGATGATATAGTAAAAGGTCGTAGTAGTATTACTCAAGCGATGAAATTAATTCAACAAACTTATAAAGAAAAACCTGGTCTATTTATTATTAGTTTATTTATGACAGCTAAAAGTGACGAATTAGTAAATATTTTCAAACCTGCTCCTGCTATAGAAAAAACTGAAATAGTAAATATCCTAAAATCAATAGATCCTATTAATGCTAGTAAATATAATGAAATGTTAGTTTCTCAATGATTTAATGTAACCTTATTTATATTATTTATGTATAATGATGAAAATTATAAAATTTTACATAAAAAATGTTAAATTTTTTTGCTTATTAAAAAAATATATTATTTTTGTAACAAATTAAAATGATAATGAAAGAGAAATATTTTTTGATTTTAATAATAATAATCTTAAGTATCGAGGGTTTAAAAGGTCAAGATCCTCATTTTTCGCAATATTATGCAAATCCATTATATTTGAACCCTGCATTGGCAGGTTCTCAGATATGTCCTCGATTGGCATTTAATTTTAGAAGTCAATGGCCTAGTATAACAGGTACCTATGTTACTTATAATGCTTCATATGATATGTACGTGCCAGCGTTATCTGGTGGTATAGGTGTTTTAGTAGATGTAGATAGAGCCGGTGAAGGAGTTTTAAATACTACTTTAGCGGGTTTAATGTATGCTTTTAGATTAAAAGTATCAGATAAGTTTTACATTAATACTGCTTTACAAGCTACTTTTGTACAAAAAACTCTTGATTGGGAAAAATTAATTTTCCCAGATCAGATAGATCCCAGATGGGGCATTATTCGTAATACTAATGAGATTCCACCTGAAAATTTAACAAAGAATTTTGCTGATTTCACTGCTGGCATCGCTGGCTATGGAGAAAGATTTTTTGTAGGTTTTTCTGCTAGTCATATTACTAGACCTAATGAAGGATTTATCAGTACTTCTAAATTACCTGTTAAATATACAGTACATGCTGGAGGTATAATAAGCATAGAATCTAAACCATATAAAAAATATACTGTCGAAGAAACTACTTTATCTCCCAACATATTATTTTCTAAACAACAAGATTTTGAAGAATTTGACTATGGATTATATTTAAATAAATATCCTTTTGTAGTAGGTACTTGGTTTAGACATAGTACAAAAAATCCAGATGCATTTATTGTATTATTGGGTTTTGTACAAGAAACTTTTCAAGTGGGCTATAGTTATGACATTACTGTTTCTCGACTTACCAATCAATCTGGAGGTGCACATGAATTTTCACTGACTTTTAGGTTACCTTGTCCAGTGAAAGCTAAAAGAATTGCTCCTATAAATTGTCCTAAATTTTAATTATTAATATTTAAAAATTATAAAAATTATGAATATAAAAAAGTTTTCAAAGATTTTTAGTCTGAGTTTAATTTTGGTGATTATTTTGAGTTCTTGTGCTCAAGAGAGATCACGCACCACTGGATGGGTATACAATGACCCTAATTGGGGAGGTTTTGAGGTTGTTCCTTATGAAGAGCAAGAAACTGGCCCAGGATTAGTTTTAGTAACAGGTGGTACCTTTGTAATGGGTCGCACAGAACAAGACGTTACTTACAATTGGGATAATGTTCCTCGAAGGGTTTCTGTATCTTCATTTTATATGGATATGGCTGAGGTAGCTAATGTCGATTATCGTGAATATACTTATTGGCTTTCTAGAGTTTATGGCGTAGATTATCCAGAGGTTGTCCGTAAGGCATTACCTGATACTTTAGTTTGGTTATCTCGTTTAGGTTATAATGATCCTTTTGTAGATTATTATTTTAGACATCCTGCTTATAATTATTACCCTGTAGTAGGTGTCAGCTGGAGGCAAGCTAACGATTATGCTTCTTGGCGTACTGATAGAGTTAATGAATACATATTAATTCGTGAAGGTATTTTGAAATTAGATAACATGCAAATGAATGAAAATAATTTCAATACAGATGCTTATTTAGCTGGGCAGTATGAAGGTATTGTGAAAAATGATTTGTATGATTTGAATCCATCAGGTATGGGAACAAGAAAAGTACGTATAGAAGATGGAATTTTATTACCTAAGTATAGACTGCCGACCGAGGCTGAATGGGAATATGCAGCTTTAGGATTAATAGGAAATACTGTTTTTGAACGTGTATTAGAGAGAAGAGTTTATCCATGGAATGGACATGTTCTACGTACAGATTATTATCAGAATATGGGAGACTTTGTAGCTAATTTTGTCCGTGGTAGAGGAGATTATATGGGTGTAGCAGGTTATCTCAATGATGGTTATGATGCTACAGCTCCTGTTTTTAGCTATTGGCCAAATGATTTTGGTTTATATAACATGGCTGGTAATGTTGCTGAATGGGTATTAGATGTATATAGACCTCTATCTTATGAAGATATGGATGAGTGGAGACCATATAGAGGTAATGTTTTTATGACTAAAGTTAGAGATGAAGAAGGCCTAATAGCTGAAAAAGATTCTCTTGGTAGAATCCAGTGGAGACCACTTACAGAAGAAGAGGCTAAAAATAGACGTAACTTCAGATATGCAGACAACAAAGATTATTTAGACGGTGATTTTACTAGTTCTATATATTATTCTCAGTCTGAATATTTAGAAGGTGAACAACAAAACAAAGTAATGTATGAATATGGTAAAACATCTTTGATTAATAATCAAGCTAGAGTTTATAAAGGTGGTTCATGGAAAGATCGTGCTTATTTCTTGAGTCCAGGTACTCGTAGATTCCTAGATGAAGAACTTGCTACTGATTATATAGGTTTCAGATGTGCTATGACTAGAGTTGGTGCACCAGTTAATTATGGTACAAAAACTAAATAATCTTATTGTTTATTCAATTTTTTAAAATAAATGAAAGGAGTAATAAAATTATTACTCCTTTTTTTATAATTTTTTATCAAATTATGATTTATAAAATGAAAATATTAATTTCGCATAATAATAAAATATAATTATTATGAATAATTTGAAAAAAATAACATTTTTTAATAAAATATCAAATTTTTCTAATAAAAAATTATGTTTATTTCTTTTTCTGACTGCTAGTATTTTATATCTACCAACCATCACATTTGATTATGTTCTTGATGATGGTATAGTGATTCATCAGAATAAATTTACTCAGCAAGGGCTCAAAGGGGTAAAAGATATTTTCACTCACGATTCATTTGTTGGTTATTTTGGAGAAAATGTTAAATATGTTGCTGGCGGTCGCTATCGTCCATTTACTCAATTTATCTTTGCCATTCAAAAAGAACTTTTCGGCTTCAAACCTTGGATAGGTCATCTCACAAATATCCTTTCCTATGCTCTGCTAATGGTCATTCTTTTTCTCACTATCAAAGCATTGCTGTCTTTTCCCCCGTTTAACAAAGAAAATGCTAAATTAATTGCTTTTTTAGCTACAGTGCTATATCTTTTTCATCCCATTCATACTGAGGTAGTGTGCAATATCAAAAGTTTAGATGAGATATTTTCTATGCTAGGCTCATTAGGTGCCATATTACTCTTGCTATCTTATCATAATAAACCTAAAATTTATAAATTATTTTTATCGGGATTTATCTTTTTCATTGCTTTATTATCTAAAGAGAATGCTCTCACTTGGATAGGTGTGTGGCTATTTTGGCTAATATTTACCCATAAATCATTTTCTAAAAAATATATTATTAACTCATTTGTAGTGCTATTGATACCAGCGGCTTTATTTTTATTTATTCGTTCTCAAGTGCTCGGAGCTTTTCTATATACAGATGTTCCTAAAGAATTACTAAACAATCCATTCGTAGATTCCACTAAATCTCAAGAGATAGCTACAGTACTTTTCACTTGGCTCGTATATTTCAAATTATTAATTTTCCCACATCCACTCACGCATGACTATTATCCTAAGCAAATACCAATATTAAATTTTGGAGATTTTAGAGTGTGGTTAGCAATAATAATGGTACTAGCGATTATCTATATTTTAATTAAATCGTGGAAGAAAAACCCAATAATAGCCTTTGCTATATTGATGTTTATAGCTAATTTTTCAATGGTTTCTAATCTACTTTTTAATGTTGGTACATTTATGAATGAGAGATTTGTTTTTTCAGCATCAGCTGGATTCACATTAGTAGTGGGTTGGTTATTTACAAAATGGGGAGAGCGAAGTCCCAAGTGGGCGATGTATGTATTGATAGCCATTTTAGCATTGTATGGAGTGAAAACAGTAAGCAGAAGTTTTGCTTGGAAAGACAATTTGACATTATTCACTACAGATGCTAAAATATCCAAGAATAGTGCTCACGTGAATGCAGCTGCTGGCGAGTCATTAATTGAAGTTGCAAAAAAAACAAATAATCTGCTGCAACAAGAAAAATTACTAAATGACGCTATTAAATATTTGAATAAATCTGCCACTATATATCCAGAGAATTATTCAGCTTATCATTTCCTCGGAGAAGCTTATTTCCTTAAGAAAGATTTCAAAAAAGCTTTAGAAAATGCTATAATATGCGCTAATCTCAGACCAATAGAGTTAGAACCATATAAAAATGTGTTTGCTGCTGGCATAAATGCGTATTTAGATTCTTCTTATGATATTGCTAGCACAGCTTTTTCATTTTTAACTAGTAAAACTGATTTTTTAATGAGTCAATTTGCCGATTCTACCTATTTTACTATTCAATTAGCATTAGCTTATAGATATTTAAATAAGACCGATTCAGCTATTATCATTCTCAATAGTGCATTACAAAAAGATACTTGTAACGTAGAAGCTCTAAATCAGTTGGCAGAATTATATAGCACTAAACCTGGAGGATTAAATAATTCCGAGTATTATTTATTACGTGGGTATAAATGTAATCCTAATTTTGCACCAATATTAGAAAACTTGGGTACTCTAAATATTATTAAACGTAATTATTCTCAAGCTATAATTTATCTAAAAAAAGTTTATAATATTAATCCGAATAATAAAAATGTTATTAATAATTTAGCAATAGCATATCAGAATGTGGGTATGCTAGATAGTGCACAATATTATATTAATCTATTAAAATAATCAAATAGTAATTGATTATGATGAAATTATGAATAAAGAATTAAATATCATAACTCTTGACATCCCTTTTCCGCCAAACTATGGTGGAGCTATTGATGAATTTTATACGATAAAAAAGTTATATGATTTAGGCATAAAAATTTACCTGCACGCTTTTCAATATGGTGAAAGAAAGCCGAGTAAAGAACTCGAACAATATTGCACAGAGGTTCATTATTACGAACGCAAACGCAATTTATATGATTTTTTTAATAAAATACCGTTTATAGTTAAAACCAGAGATCATGATTTATTATTAAATAATTTACTAAAAAATAATGCTCCCATATTATTTGAAGGTATACATACTACGTATTTTTTATCAGATCCAGCTCTCAGAGGTAGATTGAAAATCATTAGAGCACATAATATAGAGCAAGATTATTATAAATTTTTAGCCAAATTTGAAAAAAATTTATTAAAAAAAATTTATTTCTTTATAGAGTCTATAAAATTAAAAAATTATGAAATCAATGTCATAAAAAATGCGGATTCAATAGCTGCAATAAGTATTGGTGATATGAAAAGGATAAAATTATGGAATGAAAATGTGGAGTTAATCAGTTCATTTCATCCTTTTGATAATGTAGAGTCTATGATAGGAAAAGGTAAATACGCTTTGTTTCATGGCAATTTAGATGTTTCAGAAAATAAAACTGCTGCTGAATTTCTAGCAAATAAAGTCTTTAATGATATAAATATTCCTTTTATTATTGCAGGTAAATGTAAAAAAGGGAATAATATAAAACGACATTTAGTCCCAAATTCAAATATTCAACTGCTAACAAATATAAGTGATGAAAAAATGAATAAACTTATTAGAAATGCCCATTTGAATGTATTATATACTACACAATCTACTGGATTAAAACTAAAATTAATATTCTCTATCTTTCTAGGCAGGTTCATATTAGTAAATAATTTAATGGTTGAGAATACTGATCTGGCGCCACTCTGTGAAATAGCAAATGATGAAAAAGAAATGAAAAAAAAGATATTAAATATTTTTGACGATTATTTCACTGATGAAATGATAGAGAAAAGAAAAAAAATATTAAATGATTTAGGGTATATGAATGAGCAAAATGTTAAAAAACTATTGAAAATGTTGCAAATTAATGAATAAGAAGGGATAAAAAATTAAAATTTAATATGTTTGTAAAAATATTGGATAATATATTATGATTTTATACCAAGTTGCGTTCAAATATGTAATATTAAGAGGGATAAAATTTGTTAATGATTTAATACAAAGTTACTTTTATATTATGGGAACAAGTGAAATGTTAAAAAAATTATGGTACTTTGTGCTCTCCTTACTTTCTTTGTATACTTTGTGGTTAAATATAATATTGCACCAATAAACATAACTTGGTATTAAATAAATATAAATAAATAAATATATATATATATATTTATTTATTTAATGAAGTTTTATTATTTTAATTATGAATTAATAGAATATATAATATAGCTAAATAATTGTTATTCAATTAATCTTATATATAATGCAATATTAGTTATCCAATATAAATTCGAACAAAATAATTTAAAAAATTATCTAAATAAACATTTTATCCATTAAAATAAAATCATTTTATAATATTTATTTCATCTATTATGTAATATTTTTGGTCATTATTAGTGCTAGATATTTTAATAGCTACTGTATAAGAACCTTGAGGGACAGGCTCTCCATTATATGAACCATCCCATCCTTGATTTATGTCTGTAGTAAAGAATAATTGATTACCCCATCTATCATAAATGACCATTTCAAAATCATCAATATTTATATTTATCCCAAAAAAATTAAAAATTTCATTTATATCATTACTATTAGGAGTAAATGAATTAGGTAAATAAAATGTAGATATATCTTTAATGATAACATTTGCGCCAATAGTATCTATACATCCATATTCATCTGATGCTAATAAAATAATGTGGTATTCTCCAATTTCTGTATATAAATGGGTAGGAGAATAATCAGTAGAAACATAACCATCTCCAAAATTCCATTCATAAGAACTTGCTCCAGTTGAGAAATTTTCAAAATTTATAATTGGATTATCAATAGTTGTGATTGAAGGATTTGGAGTAAAATTAGCTTGTGGTATTGGTGCTTCAGTTAGAGTTATGTTAATAGAATTACTACAACCATTAGCATCAATAACTGTTAAATTATAATTGCCAGCAGAAATATTATTTAAAATTCCACTATTAGCTCCATTAGACCATTGATAAACATATGGAGGTATGCCTCCACTTATATTAGCTATTATACTACCATTTGGTAGACCACAATGAGATTGGATAGATGTATAATTAATTGCTGGTGGTGACATTACATTAATTGTTACAAATGCAGTATCAGTACAACCTTCACTAGTAGTTCCTGTAACAGAATATGTTGTAGTTATAGATGGTGTAACAATAATATTATTACCACTAAGGTTATTATTCCAAACAAATGATGTTAAAGATATATCAGAATTAGCTATCAGTGTTGTACTATTACCAAAACAGATCGATGATTGTGAAGGATTAATGCTCACAATAGGTAGTGGATTTACTGTTACACTTACTGTTGCTGTTCCTATGCATCCTGATGCACTTGTACCTGTTACTGTGTATGTAGTTGTTGTACTCGGTGTAACAGTTTTACTTGAACCATTTCCTAATCCGTCTGACCAACTGTATGTATCAGCTCCACCAGCTATGAGTACTGATGTACTTCCATTACAAATAATTGATGGAGAAGAGATTGCTGTAACTGTAGTCAATGGATTAACAGTTACTGTGGTAGTTGCTGTTCCACTACATCCTACAGAGTTAATGCCAGTCAATGTATAAGTAGTTGTAGATGTTGGAGTTACAGTGATATTCATACTAGATTCACCTGTACTCCAACTATATGAACTTGCTCCGCTACCATTTAGAACTATAGAATTTCCACTGCATATTTGAGGATTGTTTGGAGTTATTTGTACAGAGATGTCATTAATATTTAAAATAGTGATTATAGAATCTTCAATACAAGATCCAGGCCTAGTAAAATACATTATTAAATTATATGTACCTGATGATTGATAACTATGAGAAACATTTACTCCATTTGCAGTATTACCATCACCAAAATCAAAATGTACATTATAAATGTGATAAGATGTATCAGCTATAAATGATATTAATTGATTATTACAAATAGTATCATGAAATAAGCCATATGGTATAGTATCATTATTAATGACAATAGATAGATCTATTTGTAGAGCTTTAACATTAGCTCCAGCTAAGTAACCATAAGAATCTACATTACCAAAGCCATAAACAATAGCTGTAAGTCCACTATCTGAATCTAGAATATGAGTCCCTTGATTAATATTTCTTCTTATGTATGAAAATAAATTATTTGATGGTACAGTGGACCATCCAGTCAAAGTACTGCCATCTAAAGTAACCAAATTAGTATTCGCTGTTTTAGTAATGATATTAGTATAAAATTGATTAATTACACTAGTATTAAACGCTTGAAAAACAATATTATTAATAAATTGTTCAACAGGAGATAAAATTATCATAAATGGATCAGAAGTTACATTATCGCAAGATGTACCTTTACTGTATTGAGATACACATACATATTTATTTGATGTAATAAAAGAAGCTTGACTTAGAGAAGTTTCATAATATTGGCCAGCATTTAAATTAATGGGTGTTCCACCATTTATCTGAATTGATGTAGAATTTTCCATTGCTAATATTCTAAATTGGTCACTACTACGAGTCATAAGAGGTGAAGTAATATAATTTTTACCCCATGTTTTTAATGGTAGCATTTGCTCATATAGATGATCACAGTATGTACATGTGGTAGGTACATTAGCACATCTATTACCAGCAAAAACTGCAAAATTATTACAAGTATTTAGATTTGTCGCTTTTATAGTAGAACCAGTGAGATCGCCATTAGATTGAACCATATAAACTTGTCCAGCATTCAGTGTAATATTGAATGGTACATTTGCTCCTACACCTCCTATTACTGCAGCTTTAGGTATTATTTGTATAGATGTATTATTTTCTACACCAATAATTATAAATTCAGATGGATAACCCGATAATACTGTATATGACATTATCATATATTGATCACCAAGAGCTTGTACTGGCAAAACTAATGTAGCATCTGAAGAGGCATCTCTTTGATTAGCAGCATATACAGCTATAGGATTGTTAGATATTATATGAACACCTTTATCTAATACCAAATTACTATTTTCAATATTTGGATTTTGAGCAGCAGGTATTTGAATTCCTATCGACGCATTAGCTCCGACAGTGAAATTTTGACTCCACCCACTACCAGGCATACTTACAGTACCTGTTGCACCTTGTGTAGATGTAATATAGATAATACAATTGGTAGGAACATCAAAATTTTGCATAAAAGATACCCAAAAATTATTCCCTAATGTAGAATATTGTGCATTTAAATTTAAAAAATATAGTAAAAATATAAATAACAAAAGAATTTTTTTCATAAATAATATTTGATTTTTATTAAAAAAATGTAAAATTTATTAATGAATAACATTAATAAACCCTCTATATATTTTATCTTTCATATTTAAAGTTGTAAATTTTATTATAAAGATATAAGTATTAGAATTTATTTCTCTATCATTCTTGTCATTAATATTACCATCCCAAGATTTATTTATATCAGTAGTATGAAACATTAATTTACCTGTTTTGCTATATATAGAGATTTCATAACTTTCTGAGTCTATTCCTTGTATAAATGGAGTAAAATAATCATTTAGATTATCTCTATTTGGCGAAAAAGCATTAGGTATAAATATTTGAAAATTTTCTATAACGACGATTGAGTCTGCATATACAGAAGTGCAATTGTATTGATCTGTAGCATACAAAGTAATAACAAATGTACCATCATTAATATATCTATGATCTGGATTAGCTTCTTCACTATAAGTACCATCACCAAAATCGAATAAATAACTGGTAGCTCCTACAGTATAATTGTAAAATTCAATAGGTTCACCATCCATATACCAAGTATAAATACTAGGAGTGAATCTAGCATTAGGGCCAGACCAATAAGGAACATTGATACTAGCTTCTTGAGTACATAAATCATCTGTTATAGTCACGAAATAATTACCACTTTGTAAATTATATAATTCATTAGTATCTAAAGTAGAGTTATGACTCCAATGATAGGAAATAGGAAGCAAATTACCAGTTACATTTACATTAATTGTACCATCATGATTTCCACAATGCTCAGGGGAAGATTGTGTCGTGAAAGTAAAAGGTGGCTTAGTTTCAATAAAAGTTTGCCCAATAGTTCTACAACCATTAGCATCAGTTACAGTTACTATATAAACGCCTCCACTCAGCTCAGTAATAGTTTGTGTAGTTGCTGGAGGAATAGTATTCCATAAATATTGATATGGAGGAGCACCAGTCAAATTAGTAATTTCTGCTAATCCATTATTCGCATTACAATAGGCTGGTCGAGTATTAATGTCAAAGTTTGGGAGCGAATTTACTGTAATAGTAACTGTAGCAGATGAACTACAATTAGTGCCAAGATATCCGGTTACTGTATATGTAATAGTTTGATTAGGTATAATTATTATATTTGCAGTATTGATTCCATTACTCCAGTGATAACTATCAGCACCATTTACGTGTAAAAATGCTGTATCACCAATACATATAGCAGTATCATTAACAGTAAGTTGTGGATTAGTTAATACTGTTACAGTAGCAGTTGCACTATTAGTGCAACCATGATTATCTGTTCCTGTAACAGAATATGTGGAAGTAGTTATTGGATTTACATATATAGGATTAGTATTTTGTCCATTACTCCAGCTATAATTTGTAGCACCTTGTGCAGATAAAATAGCGGTATCTCCCAGACATATTGTTTGATTACTTACAGTGATAGTAGGCAATGAATAAATGTTTATAGTAATTGAATTTGAGTTTGTACAACCATCAAGGCTAGTACCAGTAACACTAAATGTAGTTTGTTGATTAATAATTGGATTGATAGTTTGAGTATTTTGCCCATTTGACCATAGATAAGTATTAGCTCCATTAGCAGTAATATTAACTGAAGAACCTTTGCATACTGTAGAAGGATTGGATATAATAGTAATATTAGGTATTGGATTTACTACAATAGTAGCTGTAGCACTAGCAGTACATCCTAAAGAACTAGTACCTGTAACTGTATAAATTGTAGTGGTAGTAGGACTTAAATTTAATGAAAATTGGTTGCTCCCATTATTCCACTGATAACCCATTGCGTCGCCAGTTACTGAAATGGTAGCAGTTTCACCAAGACAAATTGTATCATTAGTAGTATAAATAGTAGGACTACTTGCTATTAAAATAAATATTGATAAAGTAGAAGAGCATCCATTGGGTGCTGTACCTGTAACTTGAAAAAGCGAAGAAGTATCAACAGAAATTATTATTTGATCTGTATTATAACCTGTATTCCAATTATAATTTGTACCTGGAATATCGGAACTAACAGTTATAGTATCACTACCGCCAATATTACAAAAAACTGTTGTAGTAGCTGAATAAGATAGATTAGGTTTAGGTAAAACTGTTATTGTTACTGTGGCAGAAGCAGTTTCACTAGCAGGAGACGTCCCTGTAACTGTATAAGTAGTTGTAAGTGTTGGAGAAACATTAATAGAATTTGTATTACTACCATTTGACCATAAATAAGTAGTGCCAGAAATATTACTGTTTGCATTCAAACTTATAACATCACCATTACAAATAGATGTGTCACTAGGTGAAATACTAACTACCAATTGCCCATGAATAAAATTTATATTAGTTAAAAATAAAAATATATAAAATAAGATTAAATAATTCTTCATTTATTTATAATTAAATCATTTTATAACTGTAATTGATCCTTTATAAACTTTATTGGGATTGTTTGGTCCATTACCTGTATATAAAACGAAATAATATGTACCACCTGGTTGATCTTTAGCATCCCAAGTATTGCTATAACCGTTAGCTTCAAATACAGTATTTCCCCATCTATTTAAAATAGTAAGTACGGAGTTAGGATATTTGTCTATATTTTCAATGTAAAATACGTCATTTATACCATCGCCATTAGGAGTAATTACATTGGGGATATTTAATATATCATCTAATAAAATCACATCATAAAAACTAGTATCTGAGCAACCCCATCCGTTAAATGCAACTAACATGACAGTGTATTCACCCTCGTTCATATATGAATGAGATATGTAGTCTATATTTGATGTTGTAGAATCTCCAAAATCCCATAATACATGAGTATCTCCATTGCTTTCATTATAACATTGAATAGTATAAGTAGGATCATTACTTGCATATACTATCATAGGATAGACATATCCATTAGCTATTGGCCTAGGATAAACTGTTATTAAATCTTCATAGTGTGCTGTAGTATCACAACCAAATTCGTTAGTTACTGTAAGCCAAACATCTATATTTCCTGAAGTATTAAATTTATGTAAAGGGTTATAAATAGTATCACCGAAACTCCATAAATATTGATTAGTAGGAAAATATTCATAATTGGTTTCAACAAATTGTACATATAGTGGTTGACAACCAATGGTAGGTTCTGCCATGATATTCACAGGTGGTAAATCGTGAAGTTCAATGAGAGAAATACTATCATTAACTGAGCAACTATAATTATCATAGACTATAATAGTATAATAACCTTCAGGTAAACTATCGAAAATATTTGATGTAGAATTAATATTATTAGGCAAGAGTGTATAATTATAAGGTGGAGTGCCTCCGGTTGCATTTATCATTATTATACCTGTAGAATCATGCTCACACCAAATATCAACTTTATCTAAAGTCATATAAATCGGTGGATTACTAGCAACATTTACGCTATCACTCACACTACAACCGCCTGCATCTGTTATCGTTACACTATAAGTCCCTACTCCCACCATTATCGAATCAATTGGAATATTTGTAATAGTATCTCGATTTGTAGACCAATGAAAATTATATGGAGGCATACCATTATTCCCCAAAGCTACTATCACTCCATTTGTCAAACCTTGGCATAAAACTGTATCACCTACAATATGCATATTTAATGATGGAGCAGAAGTCATTAATTCTGGTGGAAATATAGAATCATGAAATCCTGCTATCTCCCAAGTATCATCCATCCATGTCAAAGCAAAATCAGTAATATGCAAAGTATCATCTAAAAAAGGCCCAAAATGAAAATTAAAATGAGCTTTATTAGCTGATAAATCTTGTCTTTGATTGGTAATACATACTAAATTATCTTCATCTATTTCTACACATAAAGGAGGTAAATCATTTATTGCTTGCTTGATTAGATTTAAATCAATATTAAGAGTAAAATCTAAACCTGTTATACCAAAATTAAGAGCTATGCTATCCCATACATGATTATTAAACTCATTTTCCATAAAATGTAATATTGGGCCAGTAGATAAACTATCCAATCCGAAACAAGGCCATAAAATGTTAAGATTATTACCTACTTTGAAAGTAATAGTATCATTTATACCACTTTGAACAATAGCATTATTAGTATCAACTTCTTCATATTGAACAGGCGTTGGGAAATGAAAAGTAGTATATAAAGTAGGACAAAAAGTTAAATCTTGATGTAAATAATGATTAGTAAATAAGCTTGCCTGATCTATTAATGTATAATCTAAACTAATATTAATATTAGCATCATTAACAATTTGAATAGTACCACTTAAAATGTCTATAAAGTCATTAATCGCATCAGCAGTGGACCCTCCTATTACCTCTCCCATAAATTGGATAAATTGTATTATATCTAGTCCTAGAGTCATGTAATAATCTTGCCCTTTAGCTATTAAGCAATTATTAGGTAATATGTAATCATTGTATGAAGCAATATATGGTATATCAGCCCATAAAGATAGACCTGTTCCACCAATATCATTAATAATAAGTGGAATAACTTGACTTTGGCATATATCAGGATAATTATTTACAATACAGGGATAAGTAGCAATACCACTATAAGTATTTAGCTCAATTAAAGTTAATGAATCATAAGGGACATCCACATTAAAAATATTTATTGGAGTACAACCTCCTACACATAACTGACCACTTAAATCTATGTTTGTTCCAAATGAAAAATTCATCCCTATAATTCCTTCTTCAGGGAAATGAGGATTTAGATAAGCGCTTGGTAAAACTGTATAATCAGAGTTTACAGTAGCCCATTGACCTGGAATGATTGTACCATAATCTGGAAATGTGAGAGTAATATCAACTGGATAATTAATATCTACCCATCCATTATTAAAACCACTTGCATAATATGTTAGTGCCATAGATAAATATGCATTTAAATCAAATTCTGCCCCCCATTCACCTAAAATTCCTAGATCTTCAATGTGGCCAAAAGTTTGATTTTCGCTAAATGTATAATTGAAAATATCTTGGTGTATATTCAAACTCCAAGAACTACCATTAGGTCCCCACATATATTGATGATTCAAAGCCCAATCGATAGGGTGATGTACTGTATATGTTTGACAAAAAATATTTATTGGTAATATAAACAATAAAAAAAATATTTTTCTCATCTTATTATATTGGTATTAGTTTTTAATTTCTAAAGTTTTAAAAGATTCTGCTAAATGGGTGAAAAAGATTTCATCGATTTCATTGGGATACGCTGCAGTTAAGATTACTATATGTGAGTCATCGCCTGTAAAATACGTTGTTCTAATAATATTTATCTTTTTCTCACCTTCATTTATCAAAACATATCCTTTTAATAATATTCCACTTTTACTATCTATCTGATAATTATTTTCGATTAAAAGAGGAATGATATTATTTTTTTCAAAAAAATGATTCGTATCAAAATTCTTTTTAAAATTTTGAAAATTTTTATTAGTAATGATTTTTATTTGAATATTTATAAATCCTAATGAATCTTGATAATTATAAATGTCATTTGTAGAAGAATTATTAATATTTTCAATTCCTTCTGGTGGATTATAATTAATAGTTTGACTAAATAATATTTGAGAAAAAATTAATAAAATGCTAATTAATAAAATTTTACTATTCATTTGATTTTTATTTATTGCAAAATTAAAATAATTTTTTAAATAAATGATTAATTTTTAAATAAAAATTTATTATTTAGATAAATTAAAAAAATGAACTTATAAAGAAAATGAGGATATATAAAGTAATTATAAAAATTAACTGCTTAATAGGGAAAAAAAGATTAAGAATAAACAATATTTATGTTAGATTTTCTATTGGTTTACTTCTAAGCTTTATGTATTCATACCATGCACGCCTATCCGACGCTGCTAAATTCAGCATCCTCCCCACATCCTCTATTAATTTATTCAATAAATATTTGTGCTTCACTATATACCACATTATATAACTTTGTAAATACTTCGTAGCTACTCCTCAGAACTGCTTGTCTATCCACTTCGCAAACCTTACTGTATGCTGCCTCACTGTATTTATGTTGTATGTATCATTCTGATCTTTCACTAATTCTCGCTTCACTGCCTTACTCTTTAACTTCTTTGACCTAAATTTCTTGAACTCTTTCCTATCTTCTCCACATATCGTACTGCTTGTAGATACTTTATTCCTTAGTATTTTTTCTAATTGCGTCTTCTTAACTTTATCAAAGCAAATTAAATTGAATAGCATATTGCCACTTCTGTCTTTCATCGCCAGCACTGCCACATTGTGCTGCTTTTTCTCCTGAGCTATCAAATATTCTTCTTTACTTTTGTATCTTCTTCCTTTTTCTGAATATTTCATCAGCAATTCCTCGAGCTCCATTATTCCGAAAAAGTTTACATTATCGTCGAAGCTCCTGAGTGCAGTCAATATCCTATGTCTCCATTCGAAACTTGTCGTCAGATCTATTCCTATTTCTTTTGCACATTGACGTAAACTTTTACCCTCGAGCATGCAGAGAATGTAGTCAAGCATTAATTCTTTTTTATGTAGATTGTATACAAAGGTGCCTGTAGTTACTCTGAAGTTTTTGCCACATTCTTTGCATTGATAGAGTTGCTGACCCTGTTGATGGCCATTCTTTATAATGTTAATGCTTTCACATTTGGGACATTGCGGTGATACACTTTCTGCTTTGAGACCTTGGTAGTCTACTACATCTGCATCTTTTTGTTTTAATAAATAAAAGAGACCATCGAGGAAAGCTAAATGCTCTTGTTTGCCCATTGATAAATGTTCGACTAGATTATCAACTAATTGTTTCATAACGTATTGTTTTTTACAAAAGTAATTAAAATTTGGAAATGTAATCAAATAAATTTCCAAACAATAAAATTTTTATTTATTCCTTTTTTTCATTCAATACATAATTTTTTAATATTTTTGTAAAAAATTTTTTGATTATGCTTTTTAGAAAACAAAACATTGTATTGTTTATCGCTTGGATATTATTGATTTTATTATTCTTTATGCCTTTTATTAAGTTATTAACTCCGAGTTTTGCACCTCTTTCTATTTATGATACTAATTCTAGTGTTCATCCTATAGGCTGGTTATATGCTTTGATGGTTGTTCACATTTTAATGGTTCTATTAATACCTATCATTATTTATTATGTTAGAAATTTAATAGTTCAATTAAGGTTAAATGCTATAGCTTTTTTCCTTAATGTACTTTTATTACTTGGAATGTTATTAATACCTGATATGTGGGCTAAAAACGGTTTTTTATTTAAATATGATACTTTTGGGGTTTTAATACCTATTATTTCTTTTGTGATGATAATTTTAGCAAATAAATATATTAGATCAGATATCCAGAAAATTAGCAGTGCTAGTAGGTTAAGATAATTAATAATTTTTTTATTTTAAAAAAATTATGTATCTTTGCAATTGGGGTAAGTCCTACACAACCAGCTCCTGCGAACTCCCCCAGGTCCGAGAGGGAGCAAGGGTAAGCGGTCGTAGCGGTGTGATGTAGGGTACTTACCCCTTTTTTATTGCTTTAAAAATTTTACCCTATTATGAAATTATTTATTAATACAATAAATATTGAAGATGTTAGAAATATTAAAGATTTTGATATAATAAGTGGTATCAATATTGAGTTATCTGATATAGAAGCTTTAGGTATTAAGGATAATAATCAGATTTTAACTCATTATAATTCTATTTGTAATTTGATTAAAAAAGAATTATTAGTAAACATTAAAGCGAAAGATTATGAAAATATTTTAAGAGAAGTAGATATTTTAATGTCTATTAATGAACTTATTACTGTTAAATTGCCTGCTACTACTGATGGTATAAAAGCTATAATTAATTTATCTAAACAGAAAATCAATACTTTATGTGATAGCATCATGTCCCCTTCTCAAGCAATTTTAGCTGCAGAGGCAGGTGCTTCTTATATAAGTATACCTATGATAAACACCAAACTATCAGGTATCGATTCTATGCATTTAATTTCTCAAATTATTAATATATATAATGAACAAGGATATGATACTTTTATTTTAGTTAACCAGATTTCCAGTTCTATAGAGTTATCTCAAATAGCTCTTTTAGGTGCTGATGGACTTATCACTAATATGAGCATTTTTTTATCTTTTTTTAAAAATCCAATTAACATCAATGATTGACATTTAGTTTAAAATATTATAACAAATTTGATAATTCTTAGAATAATATGTTATTAAAGATTCATCCAGAAGATCCTCCTCAAAGGCAAATTAATAAAATCGTAGAAATACTAAATGACGGTGGCATCGTGATAATTCCTACTGACAGTGTTTATGCTTTTGCTGCTAATCCATTTAATAAATCTGCAGTGGAAAAAATTTCTAGAATTAAAAAAATAGATTTCAATAAAGCTACTTTTTCGTTTTTTGGATCTAATTTATCTATTCTAAGTGAATATACTAAACCTATTCCTAATGAAATTTTTAGATTAATGAAATCTGTTTTACCAGGACCATATACTTTTATTTTACCTATTAATAATAAAATACCTAAAATCTTGGAAAATCGTAGAAAAACTATTGGAATACGTATACCAGATAATAAAATTGTCCATGCTATTGTAGACACTATTGGGCATCCCATAGTTTCTTCTTCTATTAAAGTAAATGACCAAATAGGTAATGAATATATTTCAGATCCAGAACTCATTTATGAAATGTATATGGATATAGTAGATGCTGTCATAGATGGAGGTCCAGGTGGTCTAATACCTAGTACTATAATAGATGCTACTGGTGAAATGCCTGTTTTAGTTAGAAAAGGGGCAGGACCAGTTAATTTTTTAGATTTATTAGATGAAGGAGAAAATATTTAACTTTTTTCATTATAAGATTACAAATAGATCCATTGAAAATTATTTTAATGTTTTAAATAATGATAACATTAGAATAGAACGAATTATTTCTTTTGGTCAACAAAGTCCTCCAGATTTTTGGTATGATCAAGATGAGAATGAATGGATATTACTACTAAAAGGTAAGGCTAAATTAGAATTTATAGATAGAAAAATTACTCTTAACAAAGGCGACTCCTTACTCATCCCTGCTCATGAAAAACATAGAGTAGCTTATACTCATAAATACAAACCCACTATTTGGTTAACAGTTTTTTTTAAAAGTAAATCTATCTAAAAGCTTAATATATAGCTCAATCCAATAAGATTTAATCAACTAATTTATAATAAATACTTTATATTACTGAAATTTTAATTTTCTCTTGTCTATTATTATTTTTTTAAAATCTAAACTATCTGTCAGGCTATTTATTTCATTTTTATTACCTATTATATACACATTATCTGCATTAGATATTATAGGATTATTGACATAAAACGAATGCGTTTTTACTTTTTCATTTATTTCATATTTATTTTTTTCTTTACAAAAATAATATGTGCAAAAATCATCTATTTTGGGCTGAATATTTGGTAAATCTAGAGAATCTGGTTTAATAACAATATAATTAAATTTCTCTTGTTCTTTTTGTCCAATAATTGCATACTTATAATTTAATGATTCAAAAGATGGATTGTAACGAATTCTTTTTATTAAAGAAAAATTATATGTTATACCAAAGAGTAATACAGCAGTTAATAAATATGGAAAAATTTTTATTTCTTTAAAATAAATTTTAAGTGTTATCAATATAATTATTATTCCTATCATTATTGCTGACAATGGTGTTAAAAAAATATTAGGTATAGTAGAATAAGGTAGATTAGATACTATTCCAATAAAATTTATAAATATTTTAACTAAGAATGAAAATATCATTGCAATAAATCCACCTAATACAGGTATAAATGCGAATATTATTGTAATAAATCCAGCATAAATCAATAATGAAGCAAATGGTACTGCTATTAAATTAGCAATTATAAAATAAGTAGGAAATTGATGAAAATAAAATAAGGTGAATGGTAATGTGCCTAACTGCGCAGCCATCGTAACTGATAATGAACCTATTAACCATTTCAGCCATTTTTTATTAGTTTTAAAAATATTTATTAATGGAGTATAAAAAAAGAATATTCCTAATACAGCAGAAAAAGATAACTGAAAACCTAATGAATATAATTGTAATGGATTAATAACTAATATGATCAATGCTGCCGCTGCTAATGAATTATAATTATTCACATTTCTATTAATAACTGGGCCTAATTGTAATAATGTAAGCATAATAGCAGATCTCACTACTGATGGCATAGCTCCGACCATTAATGTATATAACCATAATGTTATTATAGCTAATGGTATTGTAATTTTATTTTTATATTTTAATGGAATTATTAATGAAAATAGCAAATATATAGCTCCATAGATTATAGCTACATGCAGTCCAGAAATAGATAAAATATGTACAACTCCTGCTTGCTGAAAGTCTTTTATTATATCTGCATCCATTACATCCTGATATCCTAATAGCATTGCACTTATTAAATTAGCTGATGAGTTATCTGTAATCTTCTCATAAATTAATTTTATTAATTTATTTCTAAATAATATGAATTTTTCTAGTAAATTGCTTTTACGTTCAATAATTTTAAAGTCATAATCATTTATATAACCGATATGATATATTTGCAGGTTTGCTAAATATTTAGCATAATCAAATTCATATGGAAATTTTATCTCATTAGGTGATTGCAAAGAATTTCTAAATATAATCGAATGATTTGTAAGATTAAAACTATCAATGGGCAAATTAAGATATAATAATACTTTACCATTAGTATTGACCCACTGAGTATCTATTAGCATCTTGTTTATCTTAACTGTAGCTTTAGTTTTAGTTTGAGAAAAAGACTTTGTATTTATTACATCTCCATATAGATATGAAGCTTTATCAATATAATTTTCATAATAGTCTACCCTATTCTTTTCATCTATAGAATAACTTCTAAAATATCCTAAAGATAATATGGAAATAAATATAGCTATTGATAAAAATTGTGTTGATGATATGATAGTTTTAGTATAAAAAAGATAAAAACCATAAGAAATAAATAATAGAAAAGTTGTAGTCAATGTTATGAAATAATAAATACTATGATTTGGCCAAAAATGATATATGCTAATACCTATGATATATAATAACGCTATTCTAACTATTGGTGCTTTTGACCAATTCATAATCATCAATAATTAAAAATATATATCTTAGTATTGGGATAATAATAGTCCAAAATTTCAGTAAAAGTTTTACCTTCTTTAGCCATTTCTATTGCTCCCTCTTGGCTCAATCCTACTCCATGTCCATAGCCTCGTCCATTAAAGATCACTTTGTCTCCTTCAGTAGCAATATTAAAATAGGTAGATTTGAGATTAAAGTCTTCTCTTATTTTTCTTAATGTCAATGTATCAATAAAGTATTTTTTTCTTAAAGGTTGGTAAAAATTTGTTGCATTTTCAAAATTTTTATTTGTAGAATCTATACCAAATTTAGCTAGATAAGACAGCCATTGATCTTTGGGCATAGTGTAAGTCCATGTACTATTTTTAGATTTAGTGCTATATTCATCCTTTTTTGTAATAAGATATGGCAGCGATTTACCCCAATAATTTTCAGAACTATTTGTCAACCCTCCACTATTAGAATGATAAACAGCTAAAATAGGTAAATTATTACTGTCTACAATTATCATATTTTTAGTTTCATCACATGCTTTAATGATTGTTTGATTATTGCATTTACCTCTATATACCTGACAATGCGTTGTATTACACAAATCATATTTATCATTTATATGTTTTTTTTCTATATTTATCATATACAATGTATATGTACGGATAACAATTGCTTTGGCTTTATAAAATTCATAAGGTAAATTAGGATATGTCTCAGATAATATCACTGAAGCAACATATTTGTCTATATCTATTTGATTTATAAATGTAATGTTACTACCATTTTGAGGGTAAAATATAGCATTATCTTCGTATTCTATCCATTTATCATTAATTTTAGTAATAAAAGAACTATTTTCTTTTTTACAAATTAATAAAATGCTGTCTCCTTGTATATTTTGTAATCCGAATCTTACATTTAATTTATTAAAATTATTCTCTATTGTAATACTATCATTCTTTTTCAAAAAAACAGTATCATAACCATTAGTTAGGGCATAGTCACCCTCTGATATTTTAATGTTCAGATTATATAAATCATTTTTAATGCCTATTCTTACTAAAACTTGAGCTGTTAACGAAAAATTTAAAAATAATAAATTTAACAAAATAAATATGGAAAAACTACTTTTGGGAAAACTCATAAATAATATACTCTATTTGCACAAATTATTCATTTGGCAAATTTAAATAAAAAATTTTTGCCATTCATTAATATTATTTTTAAAAAAATAAATGAATCGAAATAGGCGTTTTGATAATTAATTATGTTAAAAAAATTTTATAAAAATAAAATACGCTAATATTAATTACATGCTATAATTAATACAGCATTGGGAAATTAATTAATTACACAAATGAAACATATGTTTTTATCAAATCATTGAAACGGTTGATTATTTTAAAAATGTTTAAAATAAAATATGATATAATATTTTAAATAAATTATAATTTATACTTTTCTAATTGTAGATTCTAAAGAAAATTATTTAAAATTAAATTTTTAAATAATTTGTCTATAAAATATATATTAATATTGATTTTAAACATATTAAAATTATTAATTAAATATCATTACTTATTTTAAACTAAAAATATATGATTGTGTAAATTACTTAATAGTAAAGAGATATAAACATCCTTTATGTTTTCATTCATATTTCATTTTTAATTTATAAATGTAATTCTTCAAAAAAATGTCCCTCATTTTATCAAAAAATATTTTTTTTCTTTCTATTCTTAGTTGGTAAAGCTAGAATTTTAAAAAAAATATTTTGACACAAATCACACTACTATTAAATCTACTTTTACTTATATATACTTATTTAGTTATTTATTAAAAATATAATTAAATAAAGGAATTTTTTTATTAATAATGGATAATTATCTCAGCAGCTTTTTTACTAGCTCCACAAGTTCCCAAAATTTGTTTTAATTCTCCGAAATGATTAAGCATTTGCTCTCTATATGATGTATCAAAAATTATTTTATCTAATTCTTTTTGAATCTCATCAATAGTGCATTTATCCTGTATTAGTTCTTTTACTATTTCAGCATTATATATTAGATTTACTAAAGAAATAAATGACACACGAGCCACCATTCTAGCTATCAAATAAGATATCCAATTTGCTTTATAGCAAACAACCAGAGGTACATCAAAAATAGCAGTTTCTAGTGTAGCTGTGCCACTAGTTACAATGGCAGCAAAAGAATTTTGTAATAATTCATAAGTTTGATTTATTAGCAATTGATCGGGTGCTACACCACTATCTAAATAAATATTTTTATCTATAAATGATAATCCTGCCACATAAATTTGAAATTTATTTTCATAAGGTTTCACTGCTTTGATCATAATAGGTAAAAGAAGTTTTATCTCTTGCAGTCTACTGCCAGGCAGAATAGCTATGATGGGTTTATCTGCTTTTATAGTATTTTTATTACTTTGTTTAAAAGTCTCAATGTGGTCTAACAAAGGATTACCTACATAATATACTTTTAAATTATAATTTTGGTAAAATTTTTCTTCAAAAGGTAAAATTGAAATAGGAATATCAACGTATTTTTTAATTTTTTTAGCTCTAGATCTATTCCAAGCCCATGCCTGTGGCAAGATGTAATAATAAGTTTTAAAATTATTTTTACGTAACCATTTTGCTACTCTAAGGTTAAATCCAGGAAAATCAATTAAAATTATCTTGTCAGGGTTCAGATTTATTATAGTTTCTTTAAATTCTTTAAAATTTTTTAAAATTTTATTTAAATTCAATAATACCTCTACAAATCCCATAAATGCTAATTCAGTGATAGATTTTGTAATATTAACTCCTGCATTTTTCATGAGTTCACCACCCCATCCATAGATGATAGCTTCTTTATCACTGTCAAAAATTGCTTTAGCTAAATTACTACCATGTAAATCTCCCGAAGGTTCCCCTGATAATATGAAATATTTCATAAAAAGTGTTAAGCAGTTAAATCATCTAAGAAAAAAATAAAAAAGCCTATTGCAAAGACAAAAGTATCTAATAATATACCACGACCAGTTTTATCAAATTTAAGTTTAACCATATAATGTCTGAAAGGTATTAAATTACAAAATACTGCTATAACTATTCTAGTTGATAATCTGAAAACTTTATCATCTGGACCTTTGCTAAACAACGCTTCAAAAATGGCTAATAAACCAAAAATTATTAAAGGGACAACAATTCCCATAATGATTCCTAGGCTCCAACTATCTCTATTAAAAAATCTTCTAATCATAGCTCCCATGCTTTCAATTGACTCATTAGTGCATAATCAGTCATGTCCAAAGATAGAGGAGTAATAGCTACATAGCCTTGTTTCACCCAATATTCATCACTATCATCGCCTATATCAGTAAAAACAAACTCTCCATCTAACCAATAATAAGGATGTCCATGAGGATCTATTCTTTTTTCGAAACGTTCTACCCATTTAGCTTTAGCCATTCTACAAACTTTTATTCCTTTTGGATCAGCTATTGCTGGGAAATTAACATTTATACACATATTTCTATTCTTCGTTGCAATGTATTCTAATGCTCTATTGACAATGTGTGTAATGAAATCTCTGAGTATAGAAAAATCATAATCATGATAATAAGAATCTACCGAGAAACCTATAGATGGTATACCTAACATAGCACCCTCTATCACTGCTGCTAAAGTGCCAGAATAAAAAACATTACAAGATGTGTTTGAACCATGATTGATGCCACTTAATATCAAATCTGGCTCACTATCAAATAGACAGTTCACTGCTAATTTTATATTGTCTGCTGGAGTACCACTAGATACATAAATAGACTCACCACAGTCATTGTGTTGCCTTAATCTTAAGGGATTTTTTATCGTTACTGCATGTCCAGTACCACTCATTTCAGTCTCAGAACTAATAGCTACGATCTCTCCAAAAGGTTTTACAAATTCTATTAAACTCTTTAACCCTTTGGCTCTATATCCATCATCATTTGTAATCAATATTTTAGCCATCTAACTTTTTTATTTAATTTACTTGCAAAATTAATCATTTTTTGAGTGATGTAAAAAACTAAAATTGATATTTGTGCGTTTAAAGTAAATAAATACTATATGTAAATAACAAAAAAAATTCTGAAAATAAAAATGGAAAATTATTTTTTGAAATTATGTAAGATTCTAAATTTTTTAATTGCATAAATATCTATATTTTTGTAATCAAAAAATCAAACATAAAAAAATGAAAAAATTAATAATTTTAGTTTTGTTATTAGTGAATATTTATGCATATTCTCAAAATAATTTACCTAGTGTAAACATTTTTGATCTTAATGGGAATATTTTTAATACAGATTCCATCCACAATAATGGTAAACCAGTGATAATAAGTTTCTGGGCTACATGGTGCAAACCTTGTATTCAAGAGCTAAATGCAATATCAGATGTATATGAAGAATGGCAAGCCAATACTGGTGTGAAACTTTATGCTATTAGTATAGACGATCAGCGTACTAGTGCTACTGTTGCTGGATTTGTAAAAGGTAAAAATTGGCCTTTTATTATCTTAAAAGATACTAACCAAGAGCTAAAAAGATTATTAGGAATTAATAATATACCATATGTGATAATTCTCGACAGTAATAGACATATAGTATGGACACACACCTCCTACTCTATGGGTAGCGAAGAAGAAATCATTAATAAAGTCAATGAAATATTAAATATAAAGGTAGAGTAATAGATAACCTTTTTTTAATTTGCATGAACTAACAATTTACTTGTTTTTTTAGTGTTTTGGGCATAAAGTTAATTGTTGATAGGATGATTAGAAAACAAGGTGCATATAAAACAAGATAAGGGAAATAAAAGTATAGCAGTTTTAACAAAATGTTTTAATTATTTTTACTATTTTAAAACTAAAATCTTTGATGATTTTTATTTGTTATTTGTTAAAAGGTAATATATCCATAATAGGTGTTTTTTGGGGGTGGCTCATCTGTAAATTTGTTTTACTGACTATTTCAGGGCTAAAGCCCATTCCTTTTTCTTTGCTCTTCTACGACCTAAAGGTCGTGGTTAATTAAACGTATTACCTTTAATAGCTTGAATCAGTATTTTTATTATATTTATTGTAATTTTAAATTTGTTTAGCATTTACCTTCTGTATTAAAGAAATTTAGCACAGAACCAATATTATAAATTAAAAAAAGGAGGATAACTAATTATCCTCCTTTTTTAATATTAAATTTATTAAAATTGCTTATTTAATTACAGCTTGGAAGTCGCTATTATTTGCATATTTTAGAAATTCACGATCAGTTTTAGCTTGAGCTTTTAGATTAGCATCTTGAACAGCTAATTTGAGATTATCTATCATCATAGAATTATTTCCAGTACGAGCACCTACGATAGCCATTAAGTAATAAACTTCTGGAGTTTTATTAGGTATGCATTCTAGAGTACGAGCAGCACTTGTATAATCAGTAGATAATAACTGAGCAAGAGCTATATTATATCTACAAGATTTGCCAGCGAATAGTTTCAATGCACCAGCATAGTCGCCTTCTACAATTTTTAATACACCTAAATTATAATTAACATCGACACCTGCTTTAGCTTGTTCAAAGTATTCTTTTGCTTTATCATATTGTTTGTTCCATGTAGCTATAACACCTAAATTATTTAATACTAAAGGATTATTAGGAGATAAAGTATTAGCTTTTTCTATAAATGGGGTAGCCTCAGCGAGTTTATTTTGTGATAGTAGTATATATCCAGCATTATTCCAAAATTTCCAATTGGATGGATAAATTTGTGTACCAGATTTATAAATTTTTAGCTTATTATCTATATTTTCAGTGAGAGTAGCAGCATATAATAATTCTTCAGCTTTTAAACTGTCTGGTGCAGTGAGACTAAGTCTAGCTATGTCAGCATCAGTACGTTTAGGTTCGAAACATGAGACTACTATTTCAGCACGACGGAGAGGTTCTAATATAGCCTCTACCTCAGCATACACTACACTCATATTTTTAATTTCTCTTTCTCTTTTTGCTTTATCTGTTTGAGATTTAATAACATTGATAATAGCTTGTTTTTCTGGTAGATTGGATTTTTCGATAGCTTGCATAAATCCATCGAAATCTTCACCTTTGCCATTTATTGCGAGAGGAGCTTCGCGTTTTACTTCTGCATATTTTTTCTTTTGAGTTTTAGCAATTTCTTTATCTAGTTTCTCTATATAACTCTCGATATATTTTTTAGCAGCTGCTGCTCTATCATTTGATAGATTAGCATTATATTGTTCCTCACCTTCTGGAGAAGCCCATGCATTAATATCTATACTTTTGATTTTCCAATTAAGATTAATGAAATCTTTCAAATCTTGTATTGCTTTTTTATTTTCATCTAGTTTATTTAGTTTTTGAGTTTCAGAAAGTTTAGAGCTATTATAATCAAAATATAAATTTGCATTTTTAGAAATAATAACTTCTTTTTTATAGCCATGCTCAGCTAAAGAGAGATCCTGATCTCTGCCAATGCGAGTAGATGTATAGATTACACCATCAGCTAATTTCACTTCACCTAAATCAACAGTTTTTTTACCTTTAGTAGCTTTAGCATTTACAACTAGCTCAGAGACATTCATTTCTGGTTGATAGGGTATAACGTCTGACCATGTAAAACTACCACCAGTTTTTTTGGTAATTTTAGTGTCAGTAGTTAATGCTTGCTCACCACCTATCTTAATAGATTTGCAAGTATAGCTACCACCATCCCATTTGAGCACTGGCGTGAAATCTACCACTACTTTTTTACCAAAATATTTAGCAGGTATATTACCTTTAACAGAAACATTAATTTTGCCACCATGTGTTTCTAATACTTGTGGTGTAGTTTCATACTTAACAGTATCATACTTTTTAGCCATTTTTTGTAAATCACAACTAGTGAATATCAATGCTATGGCTAATAAAAAAATCGAAAAAAACTTTCCTTTCATATAAATTAATTTTAGGGTTTTGACTTTGCAAATTTAAATAATTTTTTTAAAATGAAAAATATTTTTAGCTCTGCATGATTATAAATTTTGTAATAAATATAATCCTACTAATTAAACTTTTTTATTGTTAAAATTAATAATTATTCCTATTAAAAATTCAATTAGTTCGCATTCTAATAAATGATAGATTTTTTAATAATTTTTTTTAATCAAATACATAGAAGGTAAATTAGTATCTATTTTTTGTATATATAAATTATCATTATCTAGATATAAATTTATTAATCTAGCATCATAAGGAGATTTAATAAAGATAGTATCATTTTTATTATATGTAGATTTTATATTTTGAGCTATTTCATAGTGTATGTTTTGCTCAGGAAATTTAGAATTCTCATTTTTGAAATAAATAGGAATACAAGATATTAACATGATAGTGAAAAAAATACTGTTAAATTAATAAGGAATTAATTTTTCTTTATTAAATATAAGTTCTCTGTTTTGCATTAGGATATTTTTTAAATATTACATATAACCTAATATTTTTAGCATAGATTTATAACTTTGTTCTTTAGCATAAAGTTTAGTGTAATATTCTTTATCTTCATCTAAATCTATTAATACATGTTTAGGAGCTGGTATTAAACAATGTTGTATGCCACCATATCCTCCTAATGCTTCTTGATAGGCACCAGTATGGAAAAAGCCTAAATATAAAGGATCACTTGCAGTAAATTTAGGCAAAAAGATAGCATTAGCATGAGCTTCGGTGTTATAATAATCTCTACTATCACAAGTGAGACCACCTAAAAAGACTCTTTGATATTCATAATCCCAATGATTAAGGGGTAATAAAATAAATCTTTGATTTAGTGCCCAAGTATCTGGCAGAGTAGTCATAAAAGAGCTATTGATCATATCCCAAAGCTCTCTATCATTTTGTTGTTTTTGATCTAAAATTTTATAAAATATCGCTCCAGCCTCACCAACAGTATAAATACCAAATTCAGAATAAATATTCGGTTCAGGTACATTATTTTGATTACAAATAGTTTTGATTTGATTTAGTATTTCCTCTGCCATATATTGGTAATCATAATCGAAATTTAATGATGTACGCACCGGGAACCCCCCACCAATATTGAGAGAATCCAAAGTAGGGCACTCACGCTTCAGTTCTACATAAACATTTACTGCTTTAGCTAACTCACTCCAGTAATAAGCATTATCTCTAATACCTGTATTTATGAAAAAATGTAACATTTTTAGTTCAAAATTGGGATGATTTTTTAGATATAATCTATAATATGGAACAATATCATTATATCTGATACCTAGACGAGAAGTATAAAACTCAAAGGTAGGTTCCTCCTCAGCAGCTATACGTATCCCTAATTTTACTTTAGCATTTTTTTTAAATCGATATTCGAAAAGTTCATTTTTATTATCTATTACTGGGATCACATTTTCGAAACCAGTATTTACTAATCTACAAATGTTTTCGATATATTCTTTTCGCTTAAATCCATTACAAATGATAAATCTATCTTTAGGTAAAAGTCCTTGATCATATAATTTCTCTATAATATTAATATCAAAAGCACTACTAGTCTCTAAACCAACATTATTTTTAAGTGCTTCTGCTAATACATATGAAAAATGATTACTTTTAGTACAATAAGCATAAAAATACTCGCCTTTGTAATCTAATTTTGCCATAGCAATATTAAATATTCGCCTAGCATTTTGAATTTTTTTACTTATAGTAGGTAAATATGTTATTCGCAATGGAGTACCATATTGCTCGATAATATCCATCATATTAATATCATTCCAATATAGTTCATTCTCTATAACCTTAAATTCATCTGTAGGAAAATCAAAGGTTTGCTCTACTAGATCTAAATACTTTGTCTTCATTTATTTTTTACAAAAAATTTTTAAATGTGCAAAAATAATGTAATTACTTTATATAACAATAAGTAAATAAAAAATTTTTTAAAAAAATCTTTTAATATCTTTAATAACATATCTATTGCTATTTATAAGATATTTTTATTTTTTTAATGATTAAAAAATTATTGAATATTTATAATTTTTTAATCAAATCTAACTAACTTAGTTTTTAAAAAAAGTTAATTTAATAATAAAATTATGTATTTTACTGAGATCTCACATCATTCCCCATTATGTTGTTATTTTTATGCTAAATTTTATAATATTTATCATATTATAACGTATTTTCAATATTTATAATACTTTTGCATTCTTAAAAAAATTTAAAAAAGATAATGCATTTAAAAATTTTATTCATTTTTAATTTATTAATAATAAGTGCTTGGCTAACAGCACAAAACTATACAATCTCTGGATATGTAAAAGATGCTAATAGTGGAGAGCAAATAATAGGAGCATATGTATATATCACAGATCCACTAAAAGGAACGACCACCAATCATTATGGCTTTTATTCACTCACTTTGCCTAAAGGCTCTTACACATTTGAGGTCTCAGCTGTAGGATATGAAAAATGGACGCAACAAATTACATTAGATAAAAATTATGAAATAAATATCGAACTAAAAGAAAAAACATACTTAATCGATCAAGTAGTAGTAACTGCTGAACGCTCAGATGCCAATGTACATGATGCAGAAATGGGTGTAGTGAAGATGCCCGTAGAAAGGATAAAAACTATTCCAGTTTTATTTGGCGAAGTAGATGTAATTAAAGCTATAGAACTAACTCCAGGCGTATTAACTGTAGGCGAGGGTAGTAGCACATATTATGTGCGAGGTGGTGGTCCAGATCAAAATTTAATTTTATTAGATGAAGCTCCAGTATATAATGCTAATCATCTTATGGGCTTTTTCTCTACTTTTAATTCTGACGCTATTCAAAATTTAGAATTATATAAATCTGGAATACCCGCAAACTATGGTGGACGTATTTCATCTGTATTAGATATTTCGATGAAAGAAGGTAATATGCGAAAATATCAATTAGAAGGTGGACTAGGACTCATATCTAGTAGAATAGCTGTTCAGGGACCAATCAAAAAAGATACTGCTTCTTTCATAATAAGTGCACGACGTACTTATGCAGATATTGTAATGAAACCATTTATGAAAACACCTTTAGGTTATTATTTTTATGATATTAATGCTAAAGCTAATTATATAATTTCCCCTAAAGATCGCATATTTATAAGTGGATATTTTGGACGAGATGTATTTGATGCAAAAGTAGCTGATGATAATTTCTCTACAAACATTGATTGGGGTAATGCTACTCTCACTGCTAGATGGAATCATCTATTTTCACAAAAATTATTTTCTAATACTACTTTTATTTATAGTGATTATAACTTTAATTTCGGTGCTAAACAAGAGCTATATAATGTACAATTAAATACATCTATTAGAGATTTTCAGCTAAAATCTGACTTTGCTTATTTTTTAAAAAATGGTTGGAATATGAAATTTGGAGTCGAAGGCATACATCACACTTTCAAACCATATACAGCTTCTTTTACTATGGAAAATAGTCCATTCAATCTTGGTAATCCAACTAAACTTTACGCTTGGGAAGCTGCTGGCTACTTTCATACAGAGGGAGACATAAATAGATGGATACGTATATCAGCAGGTGTGAGGTTAGGATATTATCAGCAAATAGGACCTTTTACTCGATATCTTTTCGATCCTATAACCCTCACTAATACTGATAGTATAGTTTATGGTAAATTTAAAAAAGTCGTCGATTATTATCAATTGGAGCCACGTTTCTTAGTTAGGTTTAAAATAGATAGTACAAGCTCTATTAAACTATCTGCTACTCGCAATACTCAATTTATTCATATGGTTTCTCCTGTTAACGTTACTCTACCTACAGATTTGTGGATCCCTAGCACTGATAGTGTAAAACCTCAAATTGGTTATCAAGTATCATTAGGATATTTTCGTAATTTTTTTGATAACTCTATAGAGTTTAGTATAGAAGGTTATTATAAATGGCTATTTAACCAAATAGATTATAAAGAAGAATCACTTTATGAAAATTACATTCTTACGAATTTAGACAATAATTTTACATACGGCAAAGGCAGAGCTTACGGCATAGAATTATTTTTACAAAAAAAATATGGAACATTCACAGGATGGATAGGTTATAGCTACGGTAAAACTGAACGTGAATTTCCTAAAATCAATGATGGAAAACCTTTCCCAGCAAAATATGATCGTACTCACGATATAAGCATAGTTTTAACATATCGTATAAGTAATGCATTTAGTTTATCTGGTGTATGGGTGTTTGCTACAGGTAATACAGCTACTGTCCCAGTTTCTAGATATTTTATAGAAGGTAATATTGTAACAGAATATAGTGATAGAAATGCTTTTCGTTTACCATCATACCATAGAGCTGACCTTAGCCTCACCTGGTATCCGCAACATAAGAAAAAATCAAGAAAAATCGAAGAAAGTTGGAATCTATCTATTTATAATGTTTATAATAGAAAAAATCCTTATGTTATCTATTTCGATATTAATGGAGATATGACACAAAATAATATGACTATCACTGCTAAACAACTTTCACTCTTCCCTATTCTACCATCAATTACATGGAATTTTAAATTTTAATGTGTTATGAGAATTTATAAATTATTTTTTCTTATTTTATTTTTAATCTTATCTTCATGTAGCAAGGAAATTGACCTTGATCTACCAGAACCAGATAAAAAATATGTAGTGGAAGGCTACATAGAAAATAATCATTATCCTGTGATAGCTGTAACGCGTAATAGTAGCTATTTTGATCCTATAGATAGTTCTTATATAATGAATTTATTCGTTTTAGATGCTAAAGTGTACATCTCTAATGGAGAAAATGAAGTAGAATGTTTTTTATCAACAAATAACCTTATCAATGGTGTATGGCCGTATTTATATTACACTACTAATCAAATGGTGGGAGAGCTAGATAAAATATATTCAATTAAAGTCATAATCGGCTCTGATACTATTACTGGAAGTGATACTATGCCTTCACAAGTTTTTTTAGATTCATTATGGTGTGAACCTATTAAAGACAATGATACACTAAAAGATTTATGGATTTCTTTAATAGATCCTCCAGAAAAGAATTTTTATCGCTTTTTTACTAAAAGACAATCGAGAGATAATTATTTTGTACCATCTGCATTATTTGTTTTAGATGATGTTTATTTTAATAATCAATTTTTTAAAGTTAATCTAGTGAGAGGTATAGAAAATATATATAGTGATAGCACATATCAAGATCCAGAATTAGGTAAATACAAGGTTGGTGATACTGTTATAGTGAAAACAGCAAATATGACTAGACAACATTACAACTTTTGGCGAACAGCAGAACAAGAAATCTATATTGGCAGCAGTCCATTCATTAACCCCGTAAGGATACGACATACTGTAAAAGGTGGATTAGGTGTATTTGGTTGTTATGCTACTACATATGATACAATAGTAATATATTAAATTTACAGTACTTTATGTATTACATAAGTTACAATTCCCCAAATTATAAAATTATTATCTTCATTAATTTTAATAGGTTTATAAGATTCATTAGCAGGCATTAACCATAAATCATTATTTACCTTTCTTAAAGTTTTTAAAGTAAATTCACCATCAATATAGCAAACAGCTTTAGCACCATCAAAAGGCATCAAAGATTTATCTATTATTAAAATATCGCCATCATAAATACCAACATCTTGCATAGAATTACCCTTCACTCTACCAAAAAAAGTAGCTGCTGGATGTTTAATCAATTCTTTATTAAGATCTAAACTTAACTCTAGATATTCCTCTGCTGGCGAAGGAAAACCAGCACTAATACCATCAGCATATGGTAATATTCTTTCTATCTCAAAATCAGATTTGATTATTTCAATATTTTTATTGTCTTTCGTAGATTTTTTACTCATAATTTAATAAACTATGTTTTTCTCTCTAAAACATAGTATTATTTAAAAAAAGAAAAATTAACTTTACCATATGATCTATGATCTATCAACCTTTTATGATCACTGAATGATAGTTTGCTACCATGCTCTAATATCAGGACACCATCGTCATTTAATAAATTATTATCAAAAATAAGATCTGGGATTTTATCAATATTATCTAAATTATATGGAGGATCAGCAAAAATAATATCAAATTTTTCTTTACAATGCTGAATATAATAAAAGGCATCTAATTGAAAAACAGAAATAGATTTTAAATTAATTTTTTCGATATTATTTTGAATAAAATTATACCAAAAATCATTCTTTTCTATAGCAATAATCTTGTTTGCTCCACGCGAAGCAAATTCATAAGATATATTTCCACTTCCACTAAAAATATCTAAAACATCAATTCCTTGAAAATCAGTATAATATCTCAAAATATTAAATAATGCTTCTTTAGCAAAATCTGTAGTTGGACTAATATCGATTTTACTAGGAAGAATAATTTGTCTTTTTTTATGTGAACCATCTATAATTCGCATAGCTCATAACTAGAAATGAAAAAATGAGAGAATTCTTCTACAAAATTACCTTCAACAGATAAAAAATTAATATTCTTAAAAAATGGATCCATCTTATCTATTAATAATGAATCAGAAGTAATAGCACCAGAAATAAATAGTGGCAAATCTAAACTTTCAGTATCAGTTAAATTAATTGCACTAGTTATATAATATAAAAGATCCATTGGTGTATTGTATTGCATTAAATTATAAAATAATAATTTCTGTTGAACAATAATAGCAATTAAAGAAATGCCAGGTCTAACATCAATAAACACACCATCACTCTTTTTTCTTAAAATAAATTTAAGCCAAAGAAATTCATGAGAAGTGTAAGGATATAGATTTATTTTTTCAGGAATAGGGATTTTTTTATTTAACATCACTGCATTTAATTCTGGCAGTGAATTAATTTGTACATTGTCAGGATTTTCCCAACCTAAAATTTGGATAAAATCACTTTTAGAATATTTCAATAAAAAATCATTTGGCAAAATAGTACTCTGCTCAGAAGAAATTATAAAATTAAAATGAGGATAATTGACAATATCATTATCAAAAAAAACATTAAACGATTCCCAAGGAAGAGAACAAATTTTAATAGGAGTTTTGTCAGCAAAAAAAATAATATAAGCCCCTTCAGCGAAGAGGCTTACAATAGCATTATTTATTTCTAAATCTGAATTTAAAATTTTTTCAAAATTTTTTATACTCATTATTCCCAATTACCATCAGTGATAGGTTCAGTAATAGATCCGAATTTAAGAACACCCTCAGGATCTACACCATACTTATTGAGGTCAAAATCTTTCATAAAAGATTTGTAAGGAGCAGTAACTTCAATAGTATTGACCCATACGTTCCCTTTATTAATTTTATCTACCTTAATAGAAAAAGTATCTTTTGGAGTTCCAGTGATATCTGAAAAAGGAATGTATTTTAATTCTTTAGCATTAAAACCAGGAATATCTTTAAATAAAGAATCCTTTACAATCTTATAACCCACAGTATCTCTGAAGAAAACAGTATAAGTAGTATCTTTAGGATCAGCAGTTAATTTAATAATAGGAATTTTACCTGATTCGATAAATTCTGCTAAAGAATCCCAATTGGCAGTATAACGATTATTTACCTGAAGATACATTTGTTCAGCAGAACGAATATTTTTTAATTTAGTAATTACAGCATCTTGCCTTCTTTTAAATTCATTTTGAAATTTCAAAGGATCTGTAATGCTTCTAAAAATCAATATAGCAAGTACTACAATGATAATCCATAGTACAATTTGCACAATTATTTTAGTAGTTTTCATATTATAATTGTTTTTTCGCAAAATTAAAAAAGAAATTAAAAATAAAAAAATTTTTTTAAGGGGAGAGGTAAAAAGGAGAATTGATAAATCAAAAATAATAAATATTTATAAGTTTATATTGGACAACTTATTAAAAATTTTTATATATTTGTAAAAAATTTAATAAGAATTATGAAACAGATAATCGAAGACGTAGAC
>Ga0208462_1000142_pt1 | contig 98209 bp, 73 predicted proteins | sample AD_SCU001_MetaG_FD_184452 | JGI IMG/M metagenome (GOLD analysis project Ga0208462, IMG submission 184452) | Active sludge microbial communities of municipal wastewater-treating anaerobic digesters from China - AD_SCU001_MetaG (SPAdes) (version 2) | ecosystem: Engineered > Bioreactor > Anaerobic...
ATAATGCTGCTGTTCCTCCCCACGATGTGATCAATTTGGGGCTAAACTCAATTTTGACTTGACCCTTTTCTAGGCTCTTTTTCGAATGACTCTGTTGCATATTTTTCTCCCGTCTTGATTTGGGTTTATGATTGATTTCAAATCAATGCTACAGGCGATTATATGCAACACTTTTCTTAGTAGTGGGGATTCTACTGCATTAATTGGGATAAAAGAGCACCAGGCAGGAATCTCCTCCAAACTTGACTATCTCTCCACCGTATTTACTGCAAACCTTATACACAGTATCAAAAAACTGCATGAGAATGCCTGTGACGATCTCCACTCCGTAGTGTCCCTGACGGTGTGCTTCCTCAGTGATTCCTGTGAATCCGGAGACGTCCAGATACAGGGCTGCCCCTTGCGCCTGATGAACTATCGGCAGGGATTCTTGACCCGATAATTCGTACAGTCTTTGGATGATGGAGGGAGTTACTATCTTTGTTTTGGCTTGGATTTCTGCCTCTCTTCTATATGAGTTTGGGGAGTAATCTGAGGATGATCTTGCAGATATCTATCCAGCATCCCTCGGGTGCCAAAGAAACTGCGCACATAATAGAACCGGGAATATACGAATTCGCTGATGTAATCATCATAACTGAGATCTGGTGCCTGGATCGAGCCCAACCAGTCAAAGGGTCCGTAGGGATTGTCTGAATAATAGACCAAATAGTAATCTGCCTCTCTGGAAAGCTCTTCATAAGTAGCGATGACAGGCTGCCAACTGAGGTGGATCCAGTTCTGGTCTTTGATGATTGTCAAGCCCGCAGGAGGATCTGCCACCAAGGGTACTACTTCGATCAAATCTTCCATTATGATCTCATCGACCAGTGAACCACTCATCACTTTGAGCCGTACATCATATATACCTGGCTCCCAGAAATATTGCTGATGATCCCAGAAATTTCCATCAATAATGCCATCATTGCCGATATCCCATTCTACGATTGTATCGATATATCCATGCCCAGTGGAGAGATTGGTGAAAGAGACCGGAGTACCCTCAAACACAAGGGTTCGGCAGGGCATGAAGTCAGCCCTGTGCAAGTAGGGCCAGGCTCCGATGTCTGAAACAGAACCATCTATATCCAGAGGTTGAAAAGGATCACCAGCATCGATACAGGGACTGGTGTATTGCAGATAGAAGTTATCCTGCCAGGGATCGATAAACATGGGGTCGCTATTGATATTTCCTGCTCCGGGATAGATGCCTTCCATATAATTGATGTTGTTGTAATTGGCTTGCAATGTAACATCAGAACATACAAAAGGCTCATATCCATACCAGTGACCCCAGACGATGTTGTTTATGAAGTCAACTTCAGCCAGAGAAGCAGTTAAAGCCTTGGAATAGCCATAAATAGTGTTGTTGAGAATATACCATGGCCCCGTGAACAGGAGGTCAAAGGCACGGAAATTGAAGCCAGGATACTGCATCATAAATTCCTGCGTGAGATGAAACTCCTGCCACCTGATTGGCAGTGCCCCACTGAAAGATGAGGCTCGGATCCCAATCTCGCAGTTTTTGATCAAATTGCGAATCAGCAGGGTTTGATTTCCCTCAGCGATCAAGATGCCGACGCTCGCTCCTTCAACATAGCTCTGCTCAAGGATGCCCGCCACACCTTCACCCAGGAAAAAACCCACATTTTCATCACGGGTGCTCTGGGTGCTATTGCGCACCCGCACATTGGTAAGGGTAGGTGTGGAAACCGTCCGTGATTCTGTGGTGGTAATCTCCAAGCCCGTATGATAGCCCACAATGGAATCATTCTCCATCACGATATCGATCAGGTCGATCAGTTGAATGCCAGTTCTCAGGTTGCGAGAGCTTTGAGTGCTATTGCGTACTCTCACATTGGTGAGTGTAGGTGTGGATAAACGGGTGCTTTGCGCGCCACCATTGTAGCGAATGCCCAGATCATAGTCATCCACGATGCTGTCGTACATCCCCAGGATCACATTTCCGCTGATATCAAGCCCCACTGAGGTACTATTGCGTGAACTCTGAGTGCTGTTGCGCACTCGCACATTGGTAAGCGTGGGGGTCGATACCGCTCTTGTATCATCCGTACTGATGACCATGCCCTGACTGAAACCATCAAACTCACAATCATCCAGCGCTACCGAGGATACATTGCTGAATAGGGCTCCTGTGGACTCGCTGCGGATACTTTGGGTGCTATTGCGTACCCGCACATTGGTAAGCGTGGGAGTCTCCCGGGGCAGTGAGATAGCATCAGTATAGGCTATACCGGTTTGCACATCCTCAATCTCCACATCACTCAAGGCTGGAAATACATTTCCGGAGATCTGGATTCCGATTGTGCCAAAGCTGTCGGTTCTGATGCTTTGAGTGCTGTTACGCACCCGCACATTGGTGAGCGTGGGAGTAGTAGTGGTTGCCAGGCTGGTGTTTTCAAATCTGATGCCGGTATCGAAGTTATCCACTACCACATCGTCCATACTGAGATCGGCATCGCCTTTTACTGTGATTCCGGTTGATCTATCCTCATCAGTGCGAGAGCTTTGGGTGCTGTTGCGCACCCGCACATTGGTAAGCGTGGGAGTGCTGACTCTGGTACGGGATAGATTTTCCACTACCACGCCATTTCGATAGCTGATGATTTCCAGATTGCTAAGAGTGGGCGAGGCTTCTCCTTCGATAAGCAAGCCCGTTTCGCCAAGCTGATTCAAAGTATCCACAGTTGCGATCTGGGTATTGAGAATTGCAGGATTACCACTCGTAATCCGGATAGGTACCTCTGCGCCTCTGATGGTGCACCCGCTGAGGCTGGCGGCAAAGCTACCGCTAAACTGCAAACCTCCCCAAGTGGGATTACCCGTCGGAGGCCGGAAAGTAGTATTGGTAAAGCTTACGTTGGCTGCCACCATCACTGGTTCGTCGTTGAACACCACTATCTCCACCGGTTGAAGCCCACCGATATTCATGTCTGTATCAAAAGCAGCATCTCCAAAGAGATTGTAGGAGGGCTGATTCCAGTTTGCCACAGCGGATGTATTGTAAACTGCCGTACCCGCGAAAGTAAACATCGATGGCACTGTCTGAGTGGCTTCAGAGCCCATTCCGGCTTCAAGGTTACGCAGCGTAAGAGTCACTGTGTAGGTACCTGCCTGCATATAGGTGTGAACTGGATCTTTCTGCGTGCTGGTATTGCCATCACCAAAGTTCCAGAGCCACCAGTCCGGATTACCCAGAGTATTATCATAGAACTGCACTGCCTGCCCAGAATACTGATAGTAGGTATTTACCTGATCTCCGGGTACATCAGTAGCCACCTGGGGAGTGAAAAACTCCAATACTACCATGTCAAACTCAGCTTGAGCTACGGCTCTCATATAGTGGTCGTTTACCATGATTCTGAAGCGATTGGTGCCATACCAGTTTAGTGGTGCACTGAAAATGGCCGTCAGAGCACCCTGAACTCCTTGTTGATAATCAACCATAATCGTATTGGGAGCAGTTAGGTTGAACAGAGTGATGGACAGTTCTGCCTGGGGATTGTCCGGGTCATGGATGTACTGCCCGAAATTCACTGTGAAGTGAGAATTCCTGATGAAATGCAGAGCATCGGGGATGCTGAGGCGGGGAGCGTCATTCGTGGAATTGACTGTAACTGATACTGTCTGAGTAGTACTGGCTCCCCAGGGATCAGTAGCGATCAATTGAATCGTCTCTGTGCCATACCAGTCTTTGTTGGAATTCAGGATAAAATCATCCTCATCGATTTGTACGAATATGTTCTCACTGTTTATTGCAGAAAAGGTAAGAGGATCAGAATCCGGATCGGTAAATATCGAACCCAGGTAGTAAGGACCCCACTGTGTATCTTCATACATATCGTTTATTGTATCCAGAGGTGTTACTATCACAGGCGCAGTATTGGTTATTTCTACATAGGCTGTTTTCACGCGACTGCGCTGGACTCCAGTACTGGTGATGATGGTCAGTTTTACATCATAAGAGCCTGGAGCAGAAAATGTAAACATGGGGTTCTGTTCATAGCTGTCAACAATCCCGTCATTCTGAAAATCCCAGCGCCAACCAGTGATGGTGGCATAGGACATCTCGCCACTTAGCCGGGATAAATCCGTAAACCCCACCTGCATAGGTCCATGCCCACTTGTGGGATCACCCACAAAATCGACAAATATGGGCAGTGGCTCCACCAACAGACGGATCGGCAGTGAATAAAGCCCACTCATGGGATCATTATTCGTAATGGTAAGGTCGTAGGCATAGCCATCTTCTATGGGAGTCTCTGGAGGATTCGGTGCCAGTGTACTTGTGTCGAAGGATACAGACAAGGGAAAATTTACCCCATTTGGTACCATCCCACTAAGCGGAGCAACATTGAGCCAGTCCGGAAATGAGAATGGATCGATATCAAATGTTAACTCTCCAATCCCACTATTGCTGATTGTTACCGTTTCCATCCTGGTGCTTAGTTCGGACATGGTAACGTGCAAGGGGTCTGGCATGACATGGATCTCGGGATCTGCAATCCCATGCCCTATAAGCTCAATTATTCGCTGTTCAGATTGGGGAGCTCTGCCATCGTTCCAACCAATGGTAAGCACCAACGAACCTTCATGCAGCCCCCCTGCTGGTGGATGAAAAGTAACAGGAAACTCGGCTGATCCAGTTCCGGATAGTGGCAATTCGTAGGGCAAAGGAGGAATCGCTCCCAGAGAGAATGCAGCTTCACCCATGATCGAGGCTGCGGTGATTGAAGCTGGATTGGCACTTGCGTTTGTGACGTAGGTGGACGATGTAATTGACTGCCCAAGCTGAACATTACCATAATACAAGGTTTCTGGATCAATCTCGATAATCGGGCTAAGATCCCGCTTGATATCCACATTGTCGATGGCAAAGCTGGGGCGGTCCCCAGCGCCAATCTCATCTCTGGCGACCCAGCGGAGTTGGACTACAGGTTTGTTGTTGCAGGATGAAGGCAGAAAAATGGATCTGCTGGCAGTGTTTTGTGGGGTGGTTACTCCCGCTCCTATCTGCTGGATTTGTATATTGCTATATGCGGTATCGAGTAGGTTCTGGAAAAGCCCTGAGGTGCCAATCCTGTACTGCAGAATTACCTCATTGATCCTGGTATTCAGGGCGGAATCGTAGGGATTACGAATCGTCATGATGTCATATTTGACTCTGATACTGATGAGTCCTATCGTATTGATAGCTAAAACAGGGCTGATCACGTAGGTGCTGCTGTTTAGGAACCCGATTTTGCCATTGTAGTTGTGAACGCCACCCATATTGTTGCTGGCATCACTTGAGCCAAACAACCCCTGGTTTCCTATAGGGAGGGCAGTGTTGAAATTCGCCTGAGGAGCATCCGCCATCTGCCATCCAGCCCAACCGGCAGGATATACGGCAGAGATATGATCCAAAGCAGAAAAATCCTGCATATAGGGTAAGCCTTGCGCTAGTGGATGAGTAACTTGGGCATGGGCTAACGAAATCAAGGCCACAAAAAACATAAGACAAAAAATAAAGCGTTTCATTTTTACCTCCCTGGAGGTATTCTCTAGCTGTTTAGTAGTTATTATTCGATCATCAATCCATCACATCATATACTTTGACTAAGGTTCAATAATTTGCCACATCGAATTGGCTGTCAAGCTAAATCGGAGGTTCTGTTTCAAACATAAATTTATTGTATCTCAGCATTAGAATTGATCAAGCATAAGCTTAACTGAGTAGATCACCATCATCGCCAAATGGGATCATGCCTACATATACACAGCTAGATTATCTAATCAGATCATCACATGAATCTTTTAGCGATATCGTCAAACACAAGCTTGTCAAAAGGCTGTATCATTTGCTGTAGTTGGTTATCGCTTTGCATTGATCTTCTGATATCGAAGTAATATACTCCATCAAGTGGGCAGAGTTTGATCATATAGCCTTTGAATCTACCAGGAAGAAAAGTAGAACCAACACTGAACTTGTTGGCATCCTTAGTCTTCTTCCTCTGAACGTCATTAAGAATGATAGCTATATGGTAAAGTTCTGTTGATGTAAGTCGAGAGTATAGCAGTTTATCAATAAAGACTTTATCGATTCTGTCCTTGCTGGTAGTCTTTATCGCACCAATCACTTTTACATCGCCTAAAGAATCTCTAATAACCAGATCATGCTGATATTTCATCTTACAGAGAACTTGATTATTGTGGACGATCTGCAAATCAATTGATTCGGATTTCGATGAAATGTCTAGCTTGTTAAGAAACAATACTATCAGCTTTTCGAAGAGTGTTCCATTGATCTTTCTGGCCTTGTTTGATTGACCTACGGGCAAGGCATCCAGGGTAGAGCCAAGACTTTGCTGAACAGTGTATAGAATACTATTAACACATAACCTCCCCTCTTTAGTGGCTTTATAGGTTTTGTAGTTATCAATAATAGCCTTCAAGAGTGTCAGATTGGACTCAAACGACTCAATATCTAGAAACAACTCTGCATTTATCGGTCGTGTGATCTGATAGTTACCTTCTTTACCATACTGCATAAAGAAGTACTGATTCTCATTTTGAGCTATGATTCTAGCTTGAATATTCTTAGGGTCGGAGATAAATTCAAGATAGTGCTGACAATAATTAGTAAAATCTTCCAGGTGGTTGAATTGAGTTCTGTCAGTTGCAATATCTCTTAGCTGTGAAATCCTCATCTGATTGACATCCTTCTCTTTTGTGCTTTTCTATCAAAATCAATCCAGTAGTCTATAGGCTTATCTTCCACTTGTTTCAAGCGATTTACTGCCCACCCAAGATACTCAGCATTTGAATCACATCCGAGCCACTTTCTTTGAAGCTGTTCAGCACAAACAGCAGTAGTTCCTGAACCGAGAAATGGATCAAGAACTATATCCCCAGGATTGGATGATGCCAGGATCAGCTTTCTTACGAGTTCTTCTGGTTTCTGAGTAGGGTGAGGAGTTTTTTCATGCATGCCATTACAAGTTGTAGGTATTTCTATCACATCTTTAGCTTTTGACCCATCAGGATGGGGAGTCCAGTCATGCTTGTTCCCATTATTAGAGTACTGGCTACTTTGGGCTTGGGGGTGTTCAGGATACTTTAATGTGTGGGCATGATAGGGTGTTCTCACGAGATCAACATTGAATGTAAACTGGTTACTTTTTCTAAAATGTAATATGCTCTCATGGCTGCGACCCCAATCCCTCCCAAAATTTGCCTTGTTTTTATAATGCCAGATCAACCATTTAATGCTTCTAAAATACTGCATGCTAGGAGCTACCATCTCAGCTATAATCTCTGAAAAGCCACAAACATATAGAGTGCCAGTTACTTTCAAGATCCGCTGTACTTGCTCAATCCAATCCATACACCAGTTTATGTATGCATCGCTATTCTGAAATGTATCCCAAGCGGCTTTTTTAATGTTGTAGGGCGGATCTGCAAAGACCATGTCAATCGATTCATCAGGAACAGATTTCAGCCAGATCAGGGAGTCTCCTTGCCATAACTGACCATTCAAACTATGATAGTATGGAGTAACCAAATCACTTAAAAAGCTGCCTGTTCGAATATTGTTGTTTATGCTCTTAAAGAGGTCATCATTGGATTTTTGTCTGGCAACTTCAGGTGTCATTCAATGCTCCTTCTAGTACGTTAATGTTAGATAATTACGTGTAATAATTTCAAGGTTATATGTCAAGAAAATACGCATATCAAATCGGGAATTCTAACTTTCATTGAATTGTTCAACAACGTATGATTGAATTCATATAAGATTCCATCCTTTCTGTGTCGCAGACGCAGCCATTACGCCATCAATACGGATCGGGTGCGTAATCACTGCGTAATGACTGCGTGATTCAAATCCGAACGAGCCTTGGATATCCCATAAAACGGAAACCATAAAATCAAGACATGACTACCAGACTCCGGCAAGGGAGTTTCCGCTTGACTTGATGAGCTTTTACCGTTATCATGTCATAGTCTGTGTTTATTGCTGTTGAGAGGGATCAGGAGAAAAACATGATACGAAAATACCTGTGGATAATAGTGCCTTTGGTGGTCATCATTGGGGCCTGGCTGGTCTTGAAAAAGGGCAAAACTGCTGAGACCCCAACCCGCGGTGGTCAAGCAGGAGTTGCCGTCGTAACTGCTTTCAGCGAACCCCGTGATCTGGAAGAGACAGGCATCTTTACCGGCAACCTTCTGCCCAGGAGCAGCTATATAGTTGCGCCCAAAATCTCGGGACAACTCAGCCGTCTGCATGTAAATATCGGACAGATTGTTGGTAAAGGCCAGCTCTTAGCCGAATTGGATGACAGGCTGATCCGACAGGAGCTGGAAAAAGCCAAAGCTGCCGTGGAGATAGCTGAGGCAAACCTTGAACAAAGCTCCAATGCGCTACTTCTGGCTACTGAAGAACTGGAGAGAAATCGTATGCTCTTACAGAGGAGTTTCATATCTCAGACAGAGTTTGACGCTATCAATGCCCGCTTTATTGCGGAAAAATCCAAATCCAACATCGCTCAGGCGAGTTTAAACAGTGCAATTGCTGCTCAGAATTCAGCTCAATTGCAACTCTCTTTTACCAGAATCACAGCAGACTGGGCGGATTCAGCCACGCACCGTGTGATTGGCGAACGCTTTGCTGACGAAGGCAGTCAACTCACAGCCGGAAACCCCATCCTCAGCTTGATGGATATTAGTTCTGTAATCGCCCGCGTTGATGTGATCGAAAAAGATTACCAGCGGATCCGCATCGGTCAACCAGCCCGTCTGAAGCTCGACTCATATCCAGGTGAAATATTCCAGGGCAAGGTTTTACGCATAGCTCCGATGCTGAAAGAGAACACCCGTCAGGCCACAGTTGAAATTGATATCCCCAATCCCGGAACCCGGTTGAAGCCAGGTATGTTTGCGCGCGTAGAAATCGATTATCAGATCAGGAGGCAGGTGAATGCCGTACCTACCACAGCAATCACAAAAAGAGATGGCATCGAAGGCGTATTCGTAGTCGATCAGGATGATCGCACTGTGCAATTCGTTGCCGTGCAGACCGGAATCAAAAATCTTGATTATGTGGAAATTGTAAGCCCTGAGATCAATTCTGAGGTAGTTACTTTGGGGCATGACCTCTTGGAAGATGGCAGGAAAATCAGCACGGAACAAGACCTTAAGGTAGATAAGAAATGAACTTTGCAGAACATGCTGTTGCCCGTCCCGTCCTAACCTCTATGGTAGCTTTGATCGTGATCATACTCGGTGCGGTAGCCCTCTCCCGGCTGCCGGTTGATCTCATGCCGGATGTCACTTCTCCCACTATCAGTATCTCCACGTCCTATTCAAAGGCCAGTCCGCTTTCCATGGAAGAACTGGTTACACGACCCATTGAGGAAGCTGTAGCAGCGGTTCCTGGGGTACAGGAGATCAGCTCTCAATCATCCGAAGGCAGCAGCAATGTACAGGTAAACTTTGCCTGGGGCACAGATCTGGATGCGGCATCAAACGACATACGTGACCGTGTGGACAGAATAATATCACGTCTGCCTGATGGGGCGAGCCGACCCAGTTTACGAAAATTTGACATGGCTGCCGCTCCGGTCATTATGATTGGTGTAACCAGTGATCTGGATCCCATAGCGGTAAGAAGACTGATCGAGGATCAGGTCAGCTACCGTCTGGAGAGAGTAGATGGTGTCGCCAGCGTGAATATCTTCGGAGGACAAACCCGGGAAGTACACATAAACATAGATCCCACCAAACTAAAAGCTCTCAGGATTCCTCTGGATCAGGTAATCAGTCGTGTCCGCGCTGCCAACGTCAATCAACCAACTGGCACGCTGCTTCGGGGCAATCATCAGATAACGGTTCGCGTTCCAGGCGTGTTTGAAAACCTGGAGGAATTGCGCCAAACGATTATCCTGCAACGTGATGGTGCGTCCATATTCTTGAAAGACATTGCCGAGGTCGAGGACTCATCCTCCAAAATTACACGTTTGGTAAGGATAAATGGACGCCCAGGAATCCAAATCTCGGTAAATAAACAATCCGGCACCAATACTGTAAAAGTAGCCCAGGGTGTGTTAAAAGAGCTGGAAAACATCAATCGCAGTATTCCCCAGATCGAGGTGATCCCGTTGATGGACAGCTCTGTCTATATACGTCAATCGATCAATAACGTAACTTTTTCAGCCTTGATGGGTGGACTCCTGGCAGTATTGATTCTGCTGTTTTTCTTGAGAAGTGTAAAAAGCACGGCAGTAATAGCCACGGCAATACCGATCTCAGTGATGGCTACTTTTGGGCTGTTGTATTTCAATGGCTTTACGTTGAACCTCATGACCATAGGTGCATTAGCCCTGGGAATCGGTCAATTGCTGGATAACTCCATAGTGGTCATGGAGAATATCTTCCGACATCGGGAATTGGGGAAGGCAGCTCCTCTGGCGGCCGTAGATGGTGCCACCGAGGTGGGCTCACCCATTCTAGCCAGCACTCTTACATCTGTAGTAGTGTTTCTGCCATTGCTGTTTATGCGTGGTATGACCGGCATCATGTTTCAGCAACTGGCTGTGGTGGTTGTGTTTTCGCTGATCTGTTCACTGGTGACCGCCCTCACTCTGGTTCCCATGCTTTCCAGCAAGTACCTGCATGATGCCGGAAGTGTGAATAAGCGGGAAAATCTGATCTCAGCAAAAGTAGGCAGATTCCTGAAATGGATAGACAGCTCCTACGAAAGGATCTTGAAAAGAGCGTTAGATCACAAAATCCAGACCATAGCCTTTACACTGGTACTAATGGTAGGAGCAATACTCTTCTCTGGCCTGATCGATTCAGAACTGATGCCAGTCTCAGACGAAGGTGAAATCCGCGTGAATCTTGATCTGGAAGCTGGAACAAGGCTTGAGGTAGTGGACACCAAGATGCGTGAAATCGAAAAACGGTTGACAGGCATCCCCGAGATTACCAATCTTCTGACATCTGTAGGTGGAGGCGGCTGGGGACCCAGCTCTTCCAACACAGGATTTATCCGCATCAGTCTCACCAGAAAATCAGAACGTTCCCGCAGTGATGAAGATATTGCCGGAGAAATCAGGCGAAAACTTTCCAATCTCCCAGGAGTTAGAATCCGGGTGCGTGCCGTAACCAACAACCGCCTTACACGAGTATTGGGAGGAGGTGGTGGTCGCATTGAGATCCAGGTAAGAGGGCATGAGATTGATACTGCTTACACTCTGGCCGCAAGCATCAGGAAAGCTGTAGAATCTGTAGCTGGTATCACTGATGTGAATATCAGCCGAACTGCCGGAGCTCCGGAAGATCTCTTGATCATAGACAGAATCAAAGCTGCCGAACTGGGGCTGAGTATCCAACAAATCTCCTCAACTCTGGAAACCGTGCTCTCTGGTAACAACGCAGGTTACTTCATCGATCATGGCAAAGAGTATCCTATCGTAGTACAAGTGAAAGACTCAGACCGCCTGGCTCTGGATGAACTACTGAATATCAGCCTTACCAACAGTCAGGGAGTATCAATCGTCCTGCGCAACGTGATTACTGCTCAAAGCAGTGAAAGCGCCACTGTGATCGAAAGAGTGAATCAAGAGCGCATGATCGATGTCTCAGCTAATCTCAGCGGGAGAAATCTTTCTGCGGTGATCAGTGATATTCAAGCTAAACTGAACGACATACCAGTTCCTCCTGGATTTAGTGTTGATATCGTGGGAGACTACAAAGAGCAGCAGGAATCTTTCCGTGAATTGCTGATCGGGATAATCCTGGCTTTGGTACTGATCTTCATGGTAATGGCCAGCCAGTTTGAATCTTTGAAAGATCCCTTCATCGTGATGTTTTCGGTACCATTTGCATTCATTGGCGTGGTGATCATTTTACTCCTGACTGGCACAACATTCAACATCCAGTCATATATAGGCTTAATCATGCTCACTGGGATCGTGGTCAACAATGCCATTCTCCTGGTGGATACCACAAACAACCTGCGTCGCAAAGAAAATCTACCCCTACGTGAAGCTATCGAAACAGCAGGTAAGCGCAGACTCAGACCTATCCTGATGACAGCACTATCCACAGTACTGGGACTCACTCCTATGGCTATGGGATGGGGAGAAGGAGGAGAAACTCAGGCTCCTCTGGCACGAGCCGTGGTGGGTGGAATTCTGAGCGCTACATTGATCACGCTGGTGATCATTCCAGTAGTATACTCGCTGTTTGAGGGGGGAAAGCACTACTCCACCCAAATCACTTCAGAGTAAGGCATGCCAGCCTATGTTCTGAATTTTATTGACAGCAATCATGTGTGATAATAAAATGATATTTATGTAAGTAGACATTTTCATACGGCCTAAATTGCGTGATTCTGAGGAGGATCCATGCTGGAGTACGATGATCTGAAGGTTCATAGAACTTCTATCTCTGATAGTTCGGCAGATGTGTATTCGAATACACAGCAGAACAGGATAGAAGGAACAGCTTCAGGTCATCATGCAGCAGAGCAAACAGTAGCTTCAAGGGGAGAGATCAGTTTCTATTGGGATCAAATCAACCAGTTTGTATGGGATCTGGGAAAGCTGGAGTACAGCACTGATCTGGAAGTGTATATTCTGAAAAAACTCAAAGAGCTTACTGGAGCTACTGCTGCTGTAATGTCCTCCTATGACGAATACACCAAAACTTTGAATACAAAGCATGTCGAACTTGATACCTGGCTGGCAAACAAAGTCCTCAGCTTGTTGGACAAACCCATTAACCAAATCAAATCACCTGTAGACGATGCAACCTACGCTGAGATCTTCAATACAGAAATCGGGATGCGCAAAGACCTGTATGAATCGTCCTTTGGTGCCGTTAACCCCACTGTGAGCAAGGCGATCAGCAGCTTGCTGCAGGCTGATCGGTTCCTGGGGATTTCATTTATCAGCGATCAGCGCTTACTAGCCACTGCAATGATCGCCATGAAAGCTAATACTCCCGATCCCCCAAAAGAAATCCTGCGGGCTTTTTCACGGATCGCCTCTCTAGCGCTGAAGAGCCAAAGAGTCACAGATGCGCTCAAGGATAGCGAAGAACGTTACCGCCTCCTGATTGACACCATGCATGAAGGTGTGGTAATCGTGGACAATGACGATGTTATCCAGTTTGTAAATCCTATTGCTTGTGAGATTTATGGATATCCGCAGGATTACCTGATCGGCAAAGTAAGCTACCGGTTACTTGTTCATCCCGATGACTGGCATATTATTCACAATAAAAACACTTCCCGCCACACAGGGGTATCCGATTCTTACGTGGTGAGAGGAAACAAGCGAACCGGAGAACTGATCTGGTTGAGAATCAGCGGAGCCCCCATATACGACAAATTCGGAAAAGTCATAGGTTCCGTAGGCATTCTTTCTGATATCACCGAGATAAATGAAAGTGCTGAACGCCTGAGATTGCAAAATGCTTATCTGGATGACCTGATTGAAGGTGCTGCGGAAGCGATCGTGATCCTTGATAATGAAGATCGGGTACGCAGAATCAACCGCGAATTTACCAATATTTTTGAATACACTCCCGAGGAAGCATTCAAACAGCGGATCAATGATCTGATCGTTCCGGACGAGCTGAAAGATGAAGGCTGGAAAGCTACATCAGATGTAGCCAAGGGTGAGAAGATTCATTTTGAAACCAGACGCAAGACCAAATCCGGCAAGATCATCAACGTCTCCGTATTGGGAAATCCCATCATCTTTGAAGGTGAACAGGTAGGAGTATATGGCATCTATCGGGATATCACCAACAGAGTAAGATTGGAAGAGCAATTGTTGCAATCCCAGCGCCTGGATTCTATCGGACAGCTCGCTGGAGGCGTTGCTCACGATTTCAATAATATCCTGACCATCATTCTGGGCTATTCAGAACAGCTATCAGCTACCATGGGTGAACAGAGCCCCCATCATAAAGACATCCAGGAAATTATCAAAGCCGGTGAAAGAGCCATGAAGCTGACGAGTCAGCTATTGGCATTTGGGCGCAAGCAATTGATTCGTCCCGATGTCATAAATCTTAACAGCGTGATCTCAGACATGAGCAAAATGCTGAACCGCTTGATCACCGAGAATATCTTCATTCGCACCAAGCTGGCTGAAAATCTGGGATTCATCAAGGCAGACAGCAGCCAGGTAGAACAGATCCTGCTAAATCTGGTGGTTAATGCCCGAGACGCCATGCCTGATGGCGGTAAGATCGTGATCGAGACCGCAAACATCACCATCGAATCAGACCGCACCCAGAATAGTATTCCTAGTGGAAAGTACATACTGCTCAGCGTCAAAGATAATGGCAGCGGAATGAGCCCGGAAACTCTGAGCCGAATCTTTGAGCCCTTCTTTACTACCAAGGGCTTTGGGCGTAGCAGCGGATTGGGGCTGGCCACCGTGTATGGCATCGTAAAGCAAGCTGAAGGCTATATCGAGGTGGATAGTGAACCCACCAGGGGAACTACCTTCAGGATCTATCTGCCCCAGTGTATAAATTGCCCTGAATGCTCTGAAGCGCTCAAATCTCAAGTCGCCAAATCAGGACGGGGAGAGCATATCTTGATCGTGGAAGATGAGGAAGAACTGCGGAAACTGGTGCACAAGATCATCAGCAAACTAGGCTATACTGTTACTACCGCAAGAGATGCCTATGAAGCCCTGGCCAGGATTGATGACGAGGGTCTCAAGCCAGATCTGATCCTGTCCGATGTGATCATGCCAGGCTTGAATGGCAAGGAAATGGCAGATATCATCAGGAAGAACAACCCCCAGCAGAAAGTCCTCTTCATGTCTGGTTACAGTGAGGACATCATCGGCAAGCATGGGGTTCTGGAAAAAGACATAGCCTTTATCCCCAAACCCTTTACCCGCAAACAAATCGCTGATAAAATCGCTGAGCTGCTGCGTAGCTGATCTATGAGCTATCACGCTTTTGTGAACGAGATTGGTAGCTGGTGATGAACTACAGGATTTTTAGTCACGGAGTAGTAAAACAATCCCCTGGCCATTTTTCCTAGTCTAAGGATCTGGATTATAGATATCCTGAAGTTTGCACCTGCAAACAATTTCTCTCTATGGCTTTGTTCTCAGTGATATGGCCATGCTGATGGCTGTTATCACTAGCTTGAATCCATCAAAAAAAACCAGCAATAGCTGTGCCTCTGCCCAGAAAATTCTTGACTCAGCAGACTTGTGTTTCAGAAATTGTCCTACACAAATTAGGAAAGGAACTTATGGACAAGGATCGAGTTACAACTGATATAGAAACCGCCTTTAAGACCCAGGTGCAATCCGATCCCAAGCTCAGGAATGCATATTTGCTTGTCTATAGTGATAAGCTGGGAATCGACATGCTGCTTGCCGAGGGCAGATCGAACGATACTCTTATTCATGCTTTACAGCCAAATCATCTGGCTAGCGTGGGTAAGCTGTTTGCTGCTACTCTAATAGGGATATTATTTGATCAGGGCAAACTGGATTATCACGATCCCATCGCCAGATACCTGGACGCAGAACTGATGAAAGGACTGCATGTTTTCAAGGGGACAGATTATTCGCAGACAATCACGATAGCACAATTGCTCAAACAGACCACCGGATTAGCAGATGTTTTTTTCCCTTTGTTAAAACAAATGCGCAAGGGAAGTATGGACATCAATCCCCGAGATGCGATTTTGTGGGGAAAACACTATCTCAAACCAAAATTCCCACCAGGTAGCAGAAATCATTATGGAGATACAAACTATTATCTTATAGGATTAATCATTGAGAGTATTTGTGCGAAGCCTTATCATGAGGTAATGCACGAACTGATCTTTGATCCCCTGGGAATGGATCAGGCTTGGATTTTTGGATACTCCAAACCAGCAAAATCCCTGCTCTATCCGATGGCAAAGGTCAGGCTTGATGGGATTGATATCGATAGTATCCCTGAAATATACAGAATGGATTATGCCGGAGGAGGTGTTGTAGCCCCTCTACCTCAATACCTGGTCTTTTTCAAAGCACTGCTTGAGGGTAATATTGTCAAACCGGAAACTCTGCAATTGATGCTAACCGATTCTGTGCGAATGGGATTCCCCATGATCGGATTCGATTATGGATATTCGATCTGGAAGTTCAGACCCATCCCGCTGCTCTTACCCAATGAGTTCGTGTGCTGGGGATGTGTGGGAATCACAGGGGCTTTCCTATTCTACCATCCACCCACACAGGCTATTCTGATCGGTTGCTTCAACGACATGGCCTACAAAGCAAAAGCTCTGAGGTTCATGCTCAGCAAAGTGATCAAACCCCTGCTTTCATGCGAATAAACACCTGGAACTGCATTTACATGCAGCTTGTGTCAGGCCATTGATCGTAATATTGAATATCAAAGCAACCTTCCGCATCTCAAAAGATCAGATCAGCTTGGGAAAACAATGAGGTTTATGTGATAAGAATGTTTTTAAACAATTGGATCAGTTTCATGAAGGCACTACTACTCATCCTGATTCTAGGGGCTGGATTATCAAGCTTAATTGCCTTGACTACATCCCATCCAGCCGCTACTGGTGCATCAATCCAGATTCAGAATCCCTTTTTCATTAATATCGACCCCATGCAAAGGCTGCTCCTGATCAATTTCGAAAATGATCCAGACTCGGTGTACATAGGTTTTGAGCCTCAAGTTTTTGCGGATTCAATCAATGGATTTGGACATCTGATCATAGGCTGGCGAAAAGATGGATGGGTAGATGTGTATTGCCAGCCTGAACTACATCCCAATCCAGATAAATACGACATAGCGGGCAAAGGCCTGGCCCACATGATCAGCACAGATCTTGATCCCAGTTACTACGAAGTCGGAGAACGGGGCGTAAAAGCACATTACAGGTTCTATGATCTTTATGGCAGAGAGATCGAGCTGAAAATCATAGAATCACATCCTGCCAAACGCAAACCCTTTGGTTTGCTGGCTCCGATGGGGGCAACTGCGGCACAACCATCCAGCCTGCCCTTGATTCTCTTGCACGAGTTTTACTTTGTGCGTCAGAAACATACTGAATTCCAGATCAGAATAGGTGACAGGCTTCATAAACCCGATAAATTACCAATGCTGCTAGATATGAGAAAACAGTATTTTACCCGCTATAGTCCGGCTCCTTTAATAGCCAACCTCAATCCCGAATATGACGGATTCTTACCTCAAATCCATTGTACCATCGGCACTTCGGAACTTGATCATGATAACCAGCACATCAATATCATGTGGAAAGGCGATACTGCCTACCTAAAGAAGATCACTAGAATGAATGAGATCCACCCTATCGAGCTTACCTTCAATCCCCCCATTCCAGCTTTGGATAACATCAAATCCGGTTCTAAGCTAAAAGGTAAGTTTCAGATCTCAGCTCATATATCTACAGGGAAGATTTTGGGAGAGTATTCCTGCCTTTACGATGGCAACAAGGTTTGCATTTCCATGCAAGCCAAGAGGGGATGGAAACCCAAGCCAGACAAATTGTCGTTAAGATTCCTTTACACTGTCGCGGGAGTGTTCCGCACCTGGCCCAAAACATACAGATGGAATGCAGTGCTAACCCCGGATTCTGATGGAAACTGGCACATGGTATCAAAATGGGAAAGAACCAAATAGCAGCTGTTTTGCATGGCACTCTCAGTGATGCATATCCAAACTCCTTTGTATAGTCTCCACTCATTTGCATTACTCTGGCATTGCGGATTCTGTCCGTATTGACTCCGTAATGATAGCGTAATTGGTATAAGGAACTGAGGATCAAATGCGGATATCCTGCTAAAGGGATACAGACTACGCGATTTCTCAAAGCGGATACTATACATTAAAGACCGTTGCACATGCCTAAAACACAAAAAGGGATAAATCTATTCCCGCCCACCACCCTTTTGTATGGGGCGCTGCCCCATGCCCCGAGTTATCAGCGGTCTTCATAAGATAACAGCTCCAACAATCTCAGGGAGACCGTTGGAGCCGTATATCATCAGAGAAGAGGGTATTGAACCCCTTCAGAATTTGATCATTTGGTTTTTATTACTTTTCGTACCTGACTTTTTGTACCTTGAGTGGTCTTGATGAAATAAATCCCCGCACCGGCAATATGGTTGGAACTGGTTGTACCGTCCCATACCAGGCTTTGGTTCGGAGTGCACATAAACTGCTGGATCAACTGACCCCTCAGATTGTATATGCCAAGTTTTACAGGCTCAGGATTTTTGCTGCGAATATCGATATTCAAGCGATTTTTAAACGGAGCAGGATATGCTCTAATGCTGAGGCTGTTGACCGGAGTAATGGTATTATCGTCCGCAGAGACATAAGTATCCCAAGCGTAATTGGTTTTGATGCTATCTTCCCAGATCATGTCCATATCATTCAGGCTTGATTCTACTCTTTCGATCAGATTGTTGTTCCCATAATAAGTTAGCATTTGCCGGTCAGAAGGCTCCCAGGCATCCCCAGTCCAGGATTCGCTGAGAATCTGGATAAGATTATCTTGAGGATCGTAACTATAGGTATCACGGTTTGAGGGCACCCATACACGCTGGGCAAAGTCTTCAATCCAGAAATAGTTAGATTCCGTATCGATCATGCCGTAGAAATCGAAATTGGCATCGAAATAATAGGATAATGGTAGATACCGGGCGAGGTTGTTGATAAAGTCAGTTCCAGTTGTAGTATCGTTCGGATGATAGGTTCTGACCAGTTTGTTATCCAGTATCCAGTTCAAAGAATCTGCTGATGAGTATTCAGTTTCCTGAATCACTCTACCCATGTCGTCCCATTCGAACTCGATCTTGTTCCATTCTGGTGTCTCGGCGAAAAAGCCCATGAACCAGTTGTGAACAGTATACTCCGTCGCAGAATAGTATACGATCTGCACTTTGCTCCAAAGAACCCAGTCCATTATATCCCAATCCCACATCTCCATGGAAATGGAGGTCAATCTCATCTGATCGTCATACGTGACAAAGGTTCTGCCGAAGGGTGCTTCTTCTCCAGAAAAAATGCTGGTGATTTCTGAACTGGAGATGTATTCTGTGTTGCCAATGTAGGTATGGGAAATCTTGTAATTCAGATCCCAAACCTCGCTAAACCAATCCCAGTAGTAATTCCATATGTTGGTTATTCTACGGTGATTCTGGCTGTCATAATCCAGAGTAAATTTTTCTGCGGGTTCCCACCCTTCACCAGGTTCTGCATAGTAAACGATTTGTTCCTGCAAACGCCAGTTTTGTCTTCCAGGTTTTTGCCATGGTGAGTTTTTGGGGAGCTTATGAGGCGATTTAAAGCCACTCGCCAAAACAATCAGGGGGGCAAGCATCAGCAGTATTGCCAGAATTGATTTCTTCATTTTGTCCTCTCTTTTATTTTGGTGTTTTTCGTGAAAGCCTTATGGCTCTTCAAGTTGGGCTGATGCCAAAAATCTGAGCCCCCAATCTGGCGTCAACTGTTATTTTCATTACTGACCCCACACAGCCGATAGTTGCCACGATCTACTCAGCGATGACAGTGTCATCAAATCGCAAAATTAATGACGCATCTGCGATCCCTGCTAATAGGCTGTAAAACCATTGACATACAATGCATTAGCTGCGACATCAGTAGATCAATTGGATGAGCAAATCCAGCTTGAAGATCTGCAAATCGAAAATTCAACTTGACGTGAACAGGCTCCAAAAAAAGTGGGTATTATATTGGTAGACATTGTAATAAACATCTTAAGATTATCAGCAGGCATTAGCTCCCGCTATCTTGCTCGCCTAACCTGCACAAATTTGAGCAAGGGCTGATAATCATAATGAGGGCCACTGAGCGCTCAACAAACTAAAAACTTGTTAACGCCCATAAGGGAAAGGAGAACCTCATGAAAAGAATAGTGATTTTACTGGCGATAATGCTTGCCATAAGCTATGCTTTTACCACTACTAGAAATGAAGTAACCATAGGTGCAGGAGATCAACTTGCCAGTATTCCAGTCGATATGTACTGGAAAAACTCACTATATCAATGCCTGTATATGCAAAACGAACTTGGCATTGTATCTGGCACAATTCAGTCAATCACGTTCTACAATAGTTTTACATCAAATCTTCCCAACAAATCCACAAGAATCTGGCTGGGGACGACTCCAAATACCAGTCTTGCTGGTGGCTGGATTCCAAGTACTCAACTCCAATTGGTCTGGGATGGAAATGTGAGCTATCCTTCTGGCCAAAATCAGATTCAGATCGCATTTCAGACTCCATACTCATATCCCGGTGGGAACCTGGTTATGATGGTTCAAAGACCCATGGACGCAAACTATTATGCAGAGACCGATCTCTTTTTTGCTCAAGCAGGTGAAATAGGTAGATCTTTAAAAGCTCAAAGCGATAATACTACCTATAATCCTGCCATTCCTCCCACTAGTTTCAGTATCTCAGATATGTTTCCTAAAACTACTTTCACTTATGATGGCAGTTTGATCGAACATGATCTTGCTGCTCTCAGCATCACAGGAAGCAACATCCCTACGATGGATAGCAGCTCAGATTATGTGATTGTAGTAAGAAACAACGGTTTGCTCCCGCAAGCTGATTATACAATAAAACTAATGAAAACAGGTGGGATAGAATTGGGAAGCGTGGCTGGAACCCTAATTGAGTCAAATCAGGAAGTATCCTTCACGATTCCATGGAGCCCAGCTCAGATAGAAACATCCATGCTCTACGGAAAAGTCTTTCTGGACGGTGACCAGGTCCCTGCCAATGATACCAGCCCGGGAATAAATATCGCTGTTCAGGCTCCTGGAACTGTGGGAATCACAGTGGGGACAGGAACTGAAAACGCTCGCATCCCTGTTGATATGAATTGGTCGAGATCTTTGTTTCAAACCGTGTATTTAGCTTCTGAGATCGGTGCCACTGGATTGATAACAGGACTGATGTTCTACAATACATTCGAAGAAGATTTGCCCGCCAAACGAACAATGATCTGGCTTGCTTAAACAACCCGGACTAATCTGGCCGATGCTTGGGTGCCCAGCACTGAAATGAACCTCGTGTATGATGGATGGGTAGATTATCCTGCGGGACAAAATGAGATTTTGATCACTCTTCAGCAACCCTTCGCATTTAACGAGGGCAATCTACTGATGATGGTGCATCGACCAGTGGATTCTAACTTCTATTCGATGTTTAATACCTTCAAAAGCCAAACCGTTGGATCAAATCGCAGCCGGAACTCGTTCACCCATACTTCTCCTATAGATCCAGCAAATCCTCCAAATATCGTAACAGTTTCAGGTCAGTTTCCCAAGACTACCTTTATGATAGTATCTGCTGGATCAGGAACTCTTCAGGGAACGGTTTATGGCTTAAACAATGCACCTCTGGAGGGCGCATTGATCCAAGCAGGGAATACATCCACCACTAGCGAGCCTAATGGATTCTTCAGCCTGAGTCTTCCTGAAGGAGTGTATTCAGTATCCGCCTCGGCATCCGGTCATCACGATCAATTGCTACAAAACATCAACATCACTAGCAGCGAGATAACTACTCTGGATATACAGCTTCTTCCGGTTACGGCTTTTTTCCAGGATGGATTTGAAGATTATCCGGATTTTACGCTTCAGTTCTCACCCTGGACATTGATCGATATAGACCAGGCCCCAACATTCGGTATCTCAGGTGTAACATGGCCAAATAGAAACTCACCCATGGCCTTCATCATCTTCAATCCCAGCTCGACTACACCTCAGATCCATGATGCGCCACCCCACAGCGGCACAAAGTATGCCGCAAGTTTTGCTTCCTCTGCTTCCATGAACGACGATTGGTTGATCAGTCCCCCGATAATCGGAGGAGGAGAGCTGAAGTTTTATGCCAGATCATACATGGATACCTACGGTCTGGAAAGATTTCAGGTTTTGATATCAGATAGTGGTACTGATCCTGAGGATTTTACCATTATTTCCGGAACTGGTTATCTTGAAGCCCCTGACGCTTGGACTGAATATGTTTACAGTCTGGCTTCCTATCAGGATCAACAGATCCATGTTGCCATCCGCTGTATCTCCAGTGAAGCTTTCCTGTTTATGCTGGATGATTTCGCAGTAAGCGGAGCAAACGATGCTTTTGAAGAGGTCATCCCAGTGCAAGAATCTGCTCTTATGGGTAATTATCCAAACCCCTTTAATCCTCATACTAACATCCGATTCAGGATTGGGGCAACCAATACTGAGTATGATCTCAGCATATTCAACAGCCGTGGACAGAAAGTAAAAACCCTGCACAAGGGAATGCTTGATCCGGGAACCCATCTTCTCAATTGGAATGGTACAGATCAACAGGGGCTTCCGGTGTCCTCTGGAGTCTATTTTTACAAGCTCTCTGCTCCAGGCTTTTTGGAATCCCGAAAAATGCTGCTTTTGAAGTGATCCCAGTGTGATCAAACCCTTTCATTATGAAGCTCTGCTCATGGATCATACTGTCCTGAGGGCAGTATGATCCATTTTGCACAGGTCTCTGTACAGACTCTGGATAGATGAATAGGGAGTTCATATAGCAAAGACTATTCTCAAAGTGAGAAAAATAACTTGACGCCCGGTGTATCTTTCGATTATGTTTAAATGAGACCTGTTTAAGGTGTATCCACGAGATTGCAGACTAAGACTTATAGGTATTGTTAGGAGATTCATGCAAAGTGACAAGCCCTTTCTAAACTCCCGCTGGAGTGTGGTGTTTGGTGGTTTTCTGCTTGCCCTGATGGGTGGTTTATCATACTCATGGGGTGTGTTTGTAGAACCTCTGGAGAACCAGTTTGGATGGTCCAAATCAGCTTCCATGCTGCCGCTTTCCGTGTTTATGGTGGTCTTTGCCATTGTCATGATCCCGGTGGGTAAGCTGCAAGAAAAATATGGCACCCGCAGGATCATCGTGACCGGGGCTTTCATGTTTTTCCTTTCAAACTGTCTGAGTGCCCTGCTCAGGCATCTGCCCCACCACAGTTGGCTGGTGTTCAGCTATGGAATATTGGGAGGTATAGCCTGTGGACTCACCTATTCCTGTGTCGCGCCTTCGATCCGGCGCTGGTTTCCTGATTATCCAGGCCTGGCAGTATCTTTGGGAGTCATGGGGTTTGGGCTGGCATCGTTTGTGTTTGCGCCAATGAAAGCATACTTCATCATCCCCAGCATGGGTATTGATGGCACTTTCATAGTAATCGCCATCCTGACTTTCGTAGTCTGCATGATTGCCTCGCGCCTGGTAGTCTTTCCTACCGATGAGTGGTATATGCACATCTTTGGAGCAATGCACCTTCCTGATAAAACTGGCATGGTAAGAGCCAATCTGAGACCGGAGCAAATGATCCATCAGCAGCTTTTCTGGATGATCTGGGCTTCATTTCTCTTCAGTGTGTATGGTTCACTGCTGATCATCGGCATCCTGCCTTCCTATGGCGAAGAGGTGGTGAAGCTTAGTGGTACACAAGCCGCAATCCCGATTTCGCTATTTGCGCTGGTTAACGGCCTGAGCCGCCCCATATCAGGTTTTTTAAGCGACCGGATCGGGATTCCCAAAGTGATGATCGTGGTCTTTGCCCTGCAATCCATCGTCTTTCTGCTTTTTCCCTTCTATATGAAGAGCCTGGCGTCCCTAACTGCAGCGGCTGTGATCCTGGGACTGGGGATCGGGACATCGCTGGCACTTTATCCGGTGTTAACCTCAGAGTGCTTTGGCGTTGAGCATTTGGGGGTGAACTATGGCATTGTCTTCTCAGCCTATGGCTTTGGTGCAATTGCCATCCAGGGGGGAGCTTTTCTGCAGGAAAAAACCGGCAGTTATACTGCCCCCTTGCTAATCGCCGGATTTATGTCATTGCTCAGCACCATTGTGATGATCAATATCAGACGAAGATACAAGCTCGGCTAAGCCTTAGTGGATAAAACTATTGACACAAACCCTGCCTTGGATTTTGATGCACAAAATCCCACTAGAGTTAATACTAAGGAGCACATAGATGAAACAGGGAATTCATCCTAAATACGAGATTGCCAAAGTGACCTGCGCCTGTGGAAACACCTTTGAGACCCGCAGCACCAAAGGCAATATGCAAGTGGAAATTTGCAGTGTCTGCCATCCGTACTATACCGGCAAACAAAAGATCGTCGATACCGCCGGCCGGGTGGAGAAATTTAACAAGAAGTACAACCTCAAATCTGAGAAGTAGATACTTTTTCTCTCAATACGCCAGTCTGCCTTACCATATCGGAGAGGAGAGTGGCGTTTTTCTTTATCCTGAAGGAAACTAGATGAAAAAAGAAATCAATGTAGGCGGTCAGGCAGTCATTGAAGGTGTCATGATGCGCGGACCCGAACGTCTGGCTACGGCTATCCGCCGCAAAGACGGCACTATCGAGCTCAAGATCACACCTTTTGTGAGCATCACCCAAAGAGTCAGGTTTCTGGGCTTGCCCATTGTCCGGGGTTTTGTCTCTTTGATCGAGATGCTGATAATTGGAATCTCCACCCTTACATTCTCAGCTGATCGTTATGAATTGGATCTCAAAGCTGAAGAAGAAGCCAAGGGCAAAGTAGTGAAAGAAAAGAGCAAGCTGAATGCCAAAATCGAGGAAATCACCAGTTATATTATTGCTTTCGGCTTGGCGTTTCTTCTCTTTGGCATGCTCCCTTATCTGCTCTCGGACTGGCTCAAGCTCTCCAAGCAGGATTTTTACTTCAACCTCTTTGCCGGAAGCCTGAGGATAGTGTTTTTCGTGCTGTATGTATGGCTGATCTCGCTGCTCAGTGATGTGCGTCGCTTGTTCCAATACCATGGAGCAGAGCATAAAAATGTAAATGCCTACGAACACGATACACCCCTGAATATATCCCAAATTCAATCCTGGACTACTATCCACCCCAGATGTGGTACCAGCTTCATGTTCTTTGTCCTGTTGATCGGGATCCTGATCTTCTCGATTACGGATACGCTGGTATCAATTTTCCTGCTCAAAGGGCCACTGCCGGTTTGGCTGCGCCTGGGCTATCATTTCCTGATGATTCCCATCATCAGTGGTGTGTCCTATGAAGTGCTGAAGTTTTCAGGACGCAATTTAAACCATCCCCTGGTAAAGCTCATGACCATCCCTGGCATGGCTCTGCAACGCATTACCACCCAGCCCCCGGATGACCAGATGGTAGAAACGGCTCTGGTAGCCATGAAAGCAGCCCTGGATATGGACTACAGCGAGTACCAGGTCAGGGAGATCGGAGCTGAGTAATGATCCCCATTACAAAACTTGAACTACTATGTCAGGAATACAGTGAACTGGAGCAGCAGGTCTCGGATACATCCCTGATGAGCGATGCCCGCCGTTATCGGGATCTGATGCGCCGTTACAAAGAGCTGGGAGCTATCGTCTCCACCTGGCAAAAATACCAGAGTATAGAGCTCCAGATTGGTGAAGCCCGGCACATTATGGAGACGGAGAAAGATTCTGATCTGGTTAGCATGGCCAAAGAGGAAATCGAAACCCTCACAAGTGAACTGCAAAATACCGAGCTAATCCTCAAAGACCTCCTCATCCCCAACGATCCCAATGACGAGAAAAACGCCATCATAGAGATCAGAGCCGGTACCGGTGGTGAAGAAGCAGCCCTCTTTGTGGCGGATCTTTACCGCATGTACTCCTATTACGCGGAACAAAAAGGCTGGAAACAGCAGCTTCTGGATACCAACGATACGGGCTTGGGCGGCTTCAAAGAAATTATCTTTCTCCTCACAGGAGAAAACGTATATGGCCTGATGCGCTTTGAAAGTGGTGTGCACCGCGTTCAAAGGATTCCCGTTACCGAATCCAGCGGCCGGATCCATACCTCTGCCGTGTCTGTGGCAGTGCTGCCGGAAGCGGAAGATATCGATATTGAAATCTCGGACAACGACATCCGGGTGGATGTTTACCGCAGCAGCGGTCACGGCGGTCAAAGCGTGAATACCACCGATTCTGCCGTGCGCATTACGCATATTCCCACGGGAATTGTAGTCACCTGTCAGGACGAGAAGTCGCAGATCAAAAATAAAGCCAAAGCCATGAAGGTGCTGCGTAGCCGCTTACTGGATGCTGAAATCAGCCGCCAGGAGCAGGAGATATCCTCTTCCCGCAAAGCTCAGGTGAGCACCGGAGACCGCAGCGCCAAGATCCGAACCTACAACTTCCCCCAATCCCGGGTTACAGATCACCGCATCAACCTCACCAGCTACAATCTTGAGTCGTTTCTGGCAGGCAACATCGATGATTTTGTTCAGTCATTGCGAGTAGCACACCGCAATGAAAAGGTGAATGAGTGACATGATACTACTTCAGATTGTTCTGAATCTGGCTATTCTGTGTTGTTTTTTGTTATTGTCTTTTTTCTTCTCTGGCCTGGAGACAGGATTTGTATCCCTGGATTTGATCACTCTGGAGCAAGAAGCCAAACGCAGCAAATCCCGCGCTGCCTTGCTCCGGTTTGTCCGTTCTCCGGATAAGTTCCTGGGCACTACCCTGATCGGAAACAACATCGCCAATGCCCTTCTGGCCTCGATTTCCACCTATCTGGTGAATAGCATGCAGGGCTTTGCCTTCGATGCCAGATACACATCCCTGATCATAGGGACCATCGTCCTGATCTTTGGTGAGATCCTTCCTAAAGCTGTGTTCCGCGACAGTGCTGATGTCCTGGTGCACAGGCTCTATCCGGTCATCAGCTTCTTTTACTTCATCTTCAGACCCCTTGTTGCCGCGGTGGGTCTAATCAACCGTATGCTGCGCAAGACCTTGAACCTTGAAGATCAAGACCGTTACGACATCCTCACCAAGGACGATCTCTCATATCTGCTCTCTCAGACTTCTCCAGATCCTGAGACCTCCCCGCGAATGGAAATGATCGAGGATGCCCTGGATTTCAAGGAATTGGAAGCCAGAAATGTAATGGTTCCCCGCACGGATATCGTTGCCATACCTGATACAGCCACAGTCGATGAAGTACTGGAAATCGCCAGGGCTGAAGGTTTTACCCGCTACCCGGTGTATCGCAACAACATCGATGACATAGTGGGTGTCCTGATTATTTATGATATCCTTAAACAAGACTGCCCCAAAGACACCAAAGCCGGGGACATCATCCACGAGCCCTTTTTCGCTCCGGAAAGCATCGATCTTGACGTGCTCCTGAAAGATATGCAGAGCAATCGCCGTTCCATGGCCATCATCGTGGATTCCTATGGCGGTACCGCCGGAATCGTCACGATTGAAGACATCCTGGAAGAAATTGTGGGTGAAATCGAAGATGAATACGACGATGACGATGATGAAAAAGATGTGGAACAGATCAATCCCAATACCTGGATTGCCGCAGCAGATGTAGAGATCGACCGTCTGGCAGATGATTATGATATCCATTTACCCGAGGGCGATTATGAGACCGTGGCAGGATTGATCCTGGATCATCTGGAAAGAATCCCCCACCAGGGGCAGTTCATCACTATCGAGCCCTACCGGATTCAGGTGCTCCAAGCCACCGACAAGAAAATTGTAAAAGTAAAAATCCATAAAAAGACCCATGAGGAGAGAAAATGAAACTGATGGAATGCGTACCAAACTTCAGCGAAGGCAGAGATCATGCCGTCCTGGATGCCATTGCTGCCTCGATAAAAAGTGTAAAAAATGTATCTCTACTGGATGTTGATCCCGGTGCTGATACAAACCGAACTGTGTTTACCATGGCTGGCGGTCCCGAAGCCGTAGTGGAAGCAGCTTTCCAAGCCATCAAGAAGGCTGCGGAACTCATCGATATGAGCCGTCATCATGGCGAACATCCCCGTATGGGTGCCACGGACGTATGCCCCTTCATTCCGATTTCCGATATGAGCATGGATGAGTGTGCAGAGTATGCCCGCAAGCTGGGTAAGCGTGTGGGTGATGAACTGGGCATCCCGGTTTACCTATACGAACATGCCGCCAGCAAGCCTGAATGGCAAAACCTCGCTAATGTCCGCAGCGGTGAATATGAAGCCCTGGAAACCAAGGCCAAAGATCCCGCCTGGAAGCCAGATTTTGGCCCGCATACTTTCAATGCCAAAAGCGGTGCCACTGCCATCGGAGCCCGTGAATTTCTCATTGCTTACAATATCAACCTCAATACCCGCGATAAAAAGAAAGCCCATGACATCGCCCTTACCATCCGTGAAAGCGGTAAGCCCGCCCGTGATGCCAATGGCAAGCTGCTCAAGGATGAATCTGGCAACAAGATCACCATCCCGGGTCTCTTTCAAAACTGCAAGGCCGTGGGCTGGTATATCGATGCCTACAACCGCGCTCAGATCAGCATCAACCTCACAAATTACAAAGTAACCCCGGCTCATGTGGTACTGGATAAAGTGCGCGAACTCGCCGCAGAAATGGGTATCCAGGTGACTGGAAGCGAGCTTGTGGGACTGATCCCCAAAGCTGCCCTGCTGGAATCCGGAAAGCACTATCTTGCCAAGATGAACGAATCCACCGGAATCCCGGAACGCATGATCATGGAAACCGCCATCCAATCCATGGGCCTGGCAGAGCTTGCCCCCTTTGATCTGGATAAAAAGGTGATCGAATACACCATCGCCAGGACAGACAGCCTGGTGAATATGAAAGTGAACGACTTTTGTGATCTGCTTTCCACCGATGCCCCTGCCCCAGGTGGCGGCAGTGTGGCGGCCCTGTGTGCCGCGATGAGCGGAGCCCTATCCAGCATGGTTTCAAACCTCACCATCGATAAAAAAGGCTATGAAAGCGTACAGGACAAAGTGCGTGAATATGCACCCATTGGTCAACGCATCAAGGAAGCTGCCATGCATTGCATAGACAAGGATACCGATGCCTTCTACGCCATGATGGATGCCATGCGCCTGCCCAAAAAGACCGAGGCTGAGATTGCCCTGCGCAATGCCACAGTGGAAAAAGCCACCCAGGCTGCCATAAACGCTCCTCTGGAAACTCTCCAGCTATCCCTTGAGGCGATGCAACTGGCTCAGCAAGTAGCTCTGGTGGGAAATCTCAATGCTCTCTCCGATGCAGGAGTGGCTGCCCTCACTGCGCTCGCCGCTGCCAAAGCAGCCCATTACAATATCCTGATCAATATCTCCGGCATCACCGAAACCGCCTTCAAGGACAGAGTACTCGCCGAAGCAGCCGATCTCATCGCCAAATGTGAAGAGCTCGCCACTGCCATCGAAACTGGCGTCCGTTCCCGCATCTGAGTAATGCTGCTGTTTATCATTGGCTTTAGCGGAGCCGGTAAAAGCTCCCTAGCAGAAGATCTGTCCCGGCGCTGGAAAGTGCCAGCCTATGATCTGGACCGGATGTTTGAAACATCCGCCGGGATGACGATCTCAGACTTCACTGCGCAAAAGGGCTGGGAAGCCTTCCGTGCGCTGGAGAGCGAGCTGTTCATGGCTTTAGCACATGACCCTGAGCACCATAAGCCCGAACTCAGCGGCATCGTGGCCACCGGAGGAGGAATAGTACTAAATCCTGCCCACCGGGAAATCCTGGCCCGCAGCAGGGTGCTGTGGCTGTCTCCCCCCTGGGAGACTCTCCTGGAGCAGATTCATAAAGCTCCCTCTGCCCTGCTGAAAGATAAGACGGATGAGCAAATCCTGGCCTTGTATCAGGAGCGCCTGCCTCTGTATCGCAGTGTGATGAGCTGATTTCCAGCTACCTGATTGGTTAGCATGGCTTGCCAGTTACCAATACGCTATCATTACGCTATCAATCCGCACTTGATGCGTATTGACTGCGTATTGATGGCGTGGTCTGAGCGATGGATCATACTAGAAAACAAAAAAAGCGATGAACCAGTCACCGCTTTTCTATAAAAACACTTGCTTGAGCTTAGTTGCCCAGTTCTTTATCGAGTTCCATAAATGCTTGTGAGGCTTTGAACTGGTTGTAGAGGGCTTCCTCGTTTCTGATATTGTCCATGAGGGTTTTCTTCACTGTATCCTTGGGGATTTTCATCTGGATCCAGGTCTTGATGACTTTTTTGCCACCTTCTGTGAAAGACCTGGTCTCGATCAAACCAGCTTCGGCACCGTTGAAAGTCACATTGGCGACCGTCTTGATCACGCTGGAAGATAGAGCCAGGATTTGGGGATTTTCCACGCCAGCTTCCTCTTCATAGGTCTTCATCATACCTTTCACTTCCACTTCCACATATTGGGCAGCTTCAAACAGAGCGTTGTTTTTAGCTGTGCTCATGGAAATGGTTTCTCTCACATTTGTGGCCTGTCCATAGGTGCATACATAATCTGGAAGCTTTTGCTCTCCCCACCAGGCTGGACGGTACACAAGGTCACCATCAGGCTTGGGAAGTTTCTTGTTTGAGCCGCAAGCTGCGATAAACAGGGCAATGCTCAAGACCATGATGATAAATAATACTTTCTTCATAATTCCTCCATACGCCAATGCGCATTTGTATGAGTTTTGATTATTGGAACACCATATACGATTTCAATCCAGCATATCTGCTTCGGGATGAGTGTCAAGGGAAATATTCACACGCCCAACTTACGCTGCAAGCGTTGATGCTCTTCATAGCTGCTGCTGAACACATTGTTGCCCTGTCGGTCGGAGAAGAAATAGAGGTATTTGTGCTTCGCCGGATTGAGGGCAGCCTGGATGGATTCAATTCGGGGATTGCAGATCGGAGTGGGCGGCAAACCTGGATTCAGATAGGTATTGTAAGGAGAGGGAATCCCGGTATCATTGGTGGTCAGTACTTCCCTGCGGATCCCACGTTGCTCCAGGATATAATCTACCGTTGGGCAGCTTTGCAGCGCCATCCCCAACTTCAAGCGATTTTGAAACACACCCGCGATAATGCCGCGCTCATCATCGTTGCCTGCTTCTTTTTCAATGATCGAGGCCAGGATCAGTTTCTGGTAAAAATCACTGATTTCATGGGGATTGATCCCCGCCTGAGTGAGTTTGCGGAAGAACTCTGCGGTTTGGAGTCCCAGGATGCTGTCTGCTCCGCAATCGATGGGAAATTGGTACGTATCGGGATACAAAAAACCTTCCAGGGATTTCAGTTTCATTCCGGTTAGGCTGCGTACCAAAGCGGTATCTGTGGCAGCAGCATACAGGCTCTTATAATCCATCAGGCCGCTTTGCTCGATGCGTTTCAGCGTACGATACAAAGACCAGCCCTCAGGAAAGGTGATGCGGATGCTTTCGCTGCGACCATCCCAGAGCCGGGATACGGTCTGCCACAAGCTGGCCTTGCCACCAAACACATATACTCCGGGTTTGAGGTCACGATCTGCCTTCCGCAGCCTTGCCACCAGCCGGAATCCCGCTGCACTGGTGATTATGCTGGCTTGTTCCAGCTTGTTTGAGATCACCCGGGCATTATCCCCGGCATGGATTCGGACAATCTGTTCCTGCGATTCCCGTGGATAAAACACTTCTACTGCCATCCAGGTGAGGGCCAGAATCATCAGGCCAATAAGCGCGAGTACTATGTATCTGAGTATAGACAATTTTGCTCCAATGTGTATTACTATTGCTGTTCCAGATAGCTGGTCAGGATCATCGCCGCTGCCATGGCATCCACCATCTGACGGGATTCCTGCCAGGTTTTACCCATTTTCTTCAGTTCTGCTTCTGCTTCCTGAGAGCTGTAGCGTTCGTCCCAACCTTTTACTTCTAACGTTGTCTGGGTGGTCAGGGTATGTAAAAATTCCAGGGTCTCAGTGGTTTTGGGAGTATTGGTACCATCAATGGCGTAGGGGATGCCTACCAGGATCAGATCAGCACTGTGTTGTGTGGCAATCGCTAAGATCCGGGCACACACCTTTCCGATGCCTTCATTGGGGATCACGCTGTGAGCTTTGGCAAAGATCCTGAGCGGGTCACTGAGGGCAATTCCCACTCTTTTACTGCCAAAATCCACCGCCAGTATCCTGCCGCTCATAGAAAGGATTCATCTCTCCAGATTGCGATCGACCAGCGTCCATCGTCCTTGCGCAGATAAAACCTTGCCACTCCATTGGCTACATAGCTGGTATTCATGGAATTGTAGGATAAGATCAGATCAAAGCTGCAAGGAATGATGATCCAATTCTCATGTCCCACTTCCGGATCGGTCTGCCAATTCGCCTGAGGGGGGATCTGCAAGCGCAGGTCTATCATGTCCGCCACGGGATAAAGCCCATCAGAAGAGCCATAATAGAACATATTGCTGGTAAATTCGATCTCCTGATCATAGCCCCACCAGGAATCCTTGAATCCATCCCCATCGATATCCACACCAATCTGATTTACTTCGCTGGATAAAAGTTCAAAGCGGAAATCTGGATGCAGCAGGCTTTTGAAGATATTGATATTCTTCTCTTTATAGGCTCGTTCCAGGTTTTGCAATACTTCTTCCGGACTGCGGTTCAGGATAGCGTGGTTGGAATTATCTCTCAGCGGTGGCCGAAAGGGATTGTTGCAACCCACCATCAGCAGAAGCGGAAACAGCAGGAACAGCCTATAGATTCTCATGTTTCAACAGCCCCCAGGTGGGCTCTGGGCCAGAACGGTAATCATACCACTTGAAGATGTACCAATAGCCGTTTACTCTGCGATATTGAAGCTCTAGATTGCCTTTGGCCAGGATTCTGGTCTCGCCAGTTCCAGGCTTTCCAGTGAGCGTATAAGCCCGATAGAGCCTGGCCTCAGAGGAGCTGATCTCATCCGGAGTGTCCAGGGTTTGCCAATCCACTAAGATATCGCTGTAGCCCTGATGCAGGTTGAAGATCATGTCCTGTTCCTGTGCCTGAGTCCATTCCGGATTGATCCCATAATCGCTGAGATCCTGAGCTGCGAAGTAAAATCGATAATCCTGCATAAACAAAAAAGTATACTTCACCGCATTGCGGGAATCTTCATAAGCATACTCGATATTTTTGAACGCATCTGTCACTGAGGCAGCGAAATCATTCCACAATGGGTCCTTGAGAGGCTCCTCAGAATCCCTCAATTGAAATATATCGCAAGCACTTAAGGCAGCGAGCAGAATCAGGACAACGATAATCTTACGCATATTAGCACGATCCAATCCTCTGCAAACATGTCAAGCGGAAATTAGCAAGCTTCTGGCAGTCGCATGGCAGATAAAACCTTCGGATCAGGAAATGAGAATTTACTTGCCTATTTTGCGGGATTTCAAAATGCTGCCTGCCAGAAAGGAGTTTTGGATGTGTGGACGCTTCGCTCAAGTGATAAAGTATGATCAGCTCCAGAAAATGGAGCATGAACTGCGGCTCAAGATCACTTCTGAGCAGATCGAGATTTCGTATAATGTGGCACCTACAAACACCGTGATGGCGGTGGTGCCCAAAGGTGAGTTGCGCTATCCGGGATTCTTCCGTTGGGGCTTGATCCCATCCTGGATGAAAGAAATCCCCAAAAACGCTCTGATCAACATCCGCAAGGAAACCATCACCGAAAAACCCTCGTTCAAAGCTTCCTTTATCCGCCGGCGGGCAATCATCCCAGCCAATGGCTTTTTTGAATGGCGGGCTCAGGACAAGCAGCCTTTCTTCATTCGCGCCAGTGGCAGTGACCTCATCTATATGGCTGCCATTTATGACACATGGGAATCCGCCGATGGAAGCTATCTGCCATCTATCGGGATCATTACGCAGGAAGCCAATGCCTTCATGAGCAGCTTGCACCACCGCATGCCCGTAATCCTCCAGAAAGATCAGATCGATGCCTATCTGGACTATAGCAATCAGGATCCCAGGCTACTGATCCACCTGTTGCCGGATTTGCCGGAAGACTATCTCACTGCATATCCCGTGAGCCGTGATGTAAACAAAGTGGGAAACAACTCCCCCCATTTGATCGAACCTATGGACACAACCGAAGAAATCTTCATGTAAAGAAAGCTAACTATGCAAAGCAAAAAACACAATATCCTGGTAATTGATGATGACAAAGCGATGCTGGATTGTATCCGGCTGAGCATGACCTCATTCACAGAGTATCGCATCACCACTTGCAACAATCCCCTGGATGCCCTGGCAGTTCTGGCTGAAACAGACTTTGCCACTGTGATCACAGATATCGACATGCCCCAAATTTCCGGCCTGGAAGTGCTGAAAACTGTCTCCGAAAACTATCCCAATATCCCTGTTATCCTGATCACCGGTAGTAGCGAACCGGAGACCATGCGCAAAGCCATTCACCTGGGAGTATATGAGTTTCTCAAGAAGCCCTTTGAGATCAGCGACCTCCTGGTCTCAGTAAAACAAGGCGTGGAGAAAAACCAGCTCTTGATCCAGAACGAGGCCTACAAAAACCATTTGGAACTCATGGTGGAACAGCGTACCAAAGAGCTGTTTCAAGCCCAGCGCAAGCTCGAAATCAGCTATCTGAACACCATCCACTCCATGGTCAATGCCATGGAAGCCAACGACATCTATACCAGAGGCCATTCCGAACGGGTAACCGCGATCAGTATCGGACTGGGCAAAGCTCTGGAAATCAGCAGTGATGAACTGCAAAACCTCAGGATCGGCGCTTTGCTCCACGATCTGGGCAAGATCGGCATCATCAGCAATGTCCTGAACAAAGAGCAAAGCCTCACACAGAGTGAATACGATATCATCAAACAGCACCCCACCATAGGTGCTAAGATCATCAGTCCCATAGGCTTGCCTGAAGATGTGCACAATATCATCCTGCAACATCATGAATGGTTCAATGGAGCCGGATACCCCAATGGCTTCAGCGGAGAAAACATCAGTCTGATGGCTCGCATAGTCAGCGTGGCAGACAGCTTTGATGCCATGACCAGCAAACGCCCCTACCGCAGAAACCTGGAGTATGATTCAGCCTTTCAGGAAATAGCCAACAATCTTGAGGCTCAGTTTGATCCCCAAATCGGCAAGACCTTCATCGACAATCACAAGAAAATCCTGACCGTCTTGAACAGTCAGACAGCTATGGATGATCTGCTGCAAAAGCGGATGTAAGAGCATTTGCCTCTGTTATCATCCAAGTTTGTACCTACAGGACACCACCAGATCCTCTCCAGCACATCCCCAGCCGCGCTTGGGATGATCTTGAGTGAATCAGGAGATTAGCAACAAGCGTCCATAATCAACAAAGGCTTGAAATCTTACTGCATCCCCGCTTCCTGAATCTCAATGTAGCAATTGGCACTACGCTCCTACTAAGTTTATTCAGTTGTGTTTAAGTCAGGATCACCTCGAGATCACCTCGAGTACTCGAGGTGATCTCGAGATGAAGACGAGGTAAAGCTCACTTGGACAAACAAGTATGATCTCACCCGCAAAGCAGTGAATAATAACCTCGATACAAAACCGAAGGAACCACCTTAAACGCCTGAACAGCAGAGATGTCAGCCCTTAATCAGGAGCTCCTTTTGAGCTCTTTGCAGATAATCAACCAATACTTGCGAGGCCTTGGGGCCGATCCGGTAGCTGATGGAGTAAAGCGTAAAAATGGAATTGTCCTGCAGGAAGGTATAATAATCGTCTACGAGCCTGGTGATGAGCCACATCCCATACTTTGAGGGTACTACTTTGTCCGCATGGTTCACACTGGTCAGGATCTTCATATATTGCTCCAGGGAGGTTTGCATGGCATCATCAAAGCCAATTTGCTTCACCCGTTCATAATCCTCATAAGCAAAGGATCCGGGCTTATCCTGCCACCTTACCTTGTCCTTCAGATATTTGTCTTTGCTTGCTTGCCAGGCCTCTCTGAGGGCAGGATCGGAGACAATTTTCAGGCACTCGGCAAAGACTTTATCCCGGCTAGCCTGAAAACGGGGATTGGTGAGAAATTCCCTGATCGCAAGAGGATTTGGAGGTGGCCAGCCCTGATCTTCCTGCATGATTTGCAGGTCCCAGAGCCTTGGGGCATTGTACAGCAATGAGCCCGCCAGGCTGAACTGGAAGAAATTCTCCCGGACAAACCATTTGATGTAGTCCAGCTCGATGCTATAGGTTCTAAGCTCCTGCTGCAGTCCAGGAACTCCCTTCAGGACAGCATCCCAGTCATACAGATGCCGGCTGCTGAGTTCATCGACAAAGGCTCCATCATCCCAAAGGCTGAAATCACTGCGCAAAGCATCGGGGATTTGGGCATAGCTGAAATTGACTGTGGCCTCGAATGGAACAAAGCTGCTACGGGATATGCCCAGGGCACATCCCGCACAGATAAACACAAAAAGGTACAAGGCATAGCGCTTGAGCGTGCCCATAAGCTACCTCCTGTGGAAGATTTGATCAGCTAAACTTGATATTCAGTTTGATGAATTGGATGTGTTCCTTCAGCTTCATGGCCGCATCTTTGCCCATACGGTAGCAAAGCGATCTGAATTTGAAGGCTGAGGTGTCATTTGTCCAGTATAGCTTGTTGCCATCCTGACGCATGATACTCCACCAACCATTACCGGTATAAAGTGCTTTGGCGTTATAATCTGTGGCGTCGATCTCCTTGATGTAGAAGTCCAGAGCGCCAAGAATGGCATCTTTGTACTTTGCGGTTTTCACTTTTTGATAGTCCAGTCCATACTCACTTTTATCGTCATCATAGTAATCTTCCCAGCCCAGCCATTCCAGGCGTTGGGAGTTCCATTTTTCGACAGTCGGAGGATTGGTAACTTCTTTGGTGAGAGTGGTGAGGATTTGTTTGATCTTGGGCTCCATGTTTTTGTCCAGCAAGATGAGCCGGGCAGCATAAGCATTCAATAAATCATAACTGAAACCACTATCTCCCTTATCCAGGTTGATATAGTAGCTGCTGGGTTTCAATACCTTACAGATTCCCACCTGGCTAATGGTGAAGATGTTGTTTTCCATGATATCTCTGAGATCATCCAGGGAATAGCTGAATTTGTTAATTTCATATCCAGCCTGGATGTTTCGGGCGGCATAATCAAGCACTGCTGCCCAGGATACATAAGGAATCTTACCAAGGGATTCCACTGCTATCGCATCATCCCAATCATCGTACATAGGCACATCATCTGGTGCAACCCAGGGATACCAGGAAGCAGTGACTTCCAGAGTAATAGGTGCACTTTGAGTGAGACCCAAAAAACAAAATACGGCAATACCGAAACAGAGGATAAGGAAAGTATAGCGGCTACGGCTCATCTTTGATACTCCTTTGAGTACATGAATTTTGTCGTGAGTAATATAATGACCTCGTTCCAGCTGTCAAGAAAATAATGAGGAATATTTGTGATACTGCTCGCTAAGTGTGATCTGGCTTATAGTTCCAGTCAGATTGCTTTTCGTTTGAAATAACATAATCCCTGCACAGCCTGCCTTCACGAAGCTGTTGCAGAATCAGAATTCCAAAAAGTGCTTGACGATTAAATTGCATGAATTAAGTAAGTTATATACACGACTAAACCATACGGAGCGAGGATGAAAGACGATCAGGGCCTTGGTCTTTTCTTTGATTTTTTGGATATCGCCGCTGGAAATGAATCCAGCAAAGCACAGTTTAAGCTGAAAAGCGGTGAGCGCCGGGAAGTCTGTGTGCTCTTCGCTGACATCAAGAATGCCACTGCCTTAGGCAGCAAGCTTGATCCTGAAATGTTCAGTGCCAGAATCGATCCCCTCATGAAACGCTTTACAAAATGCATCAATTACTACGGCGGCTATGTGGACAAGTATATGGGGGATGGCATCATGGCGCTGTTTGGGGCGCGACGTGCCAGTGAACAGGATACTGAGCGTGCAGTCCTGGCTGGGCTCAAAATGATCGAGCAATTGGAGCTTTACAATCAAAAAATCCAGGGTGAAAACAGCACCGATCAGGTAGCCATCCAGATCCGCATCGGCATCAATACCGGCCTCGCGGTGGTTGGCAAAGTGGGTGAAGAACGGGAAGGTGATTTCACTGTAATCGGCTCCACGGTCAATCTGGCCCAACGCATGGAAGCCAATGCCCCGGTGAATCGCATCCTGCTTCCGGTGCATACCCGGCAGATTGTGGATCGGTTCTTTGAGTTTGAATATTACGGTTTGGTGCAGGCCAAGGGTTTTGACAAGCCTGTGGAATCCTACACGGTGCTGCGTCCCAGGCTCGAAACCGGACAGCGCTGGCTGCGCAGGAAATCGCTGTTTGTGGGACGTGATGCAGAGCTGGCAAAACTGACTGCAGCATTTTCCCATCTGGAGCATCACCTGCAAGGACTGGACGATCAGCATCCCGGGATATCGATCATCGGTATCAAGGGAGATGCAGGTTTGGGCAAGTCCAGATTGGTTTATGAGCTGCAACAAGCACATTTAGGCAGGATGACTTCCATCGCATGTGCGGCCTCGGGAATCCTGCCCAGTCCCTTTAATCTCTTCATCAATCTCTTGGAAAATGAATTCCATTTAAGCGCCAGTGAACCACTTGGCATCCGGCAGGAGAAGCTGGAGGCAGGATTCGATAAACTTTCCGTGCATCTGGATGATGCGGGCCTGGATATACTATCAGATGCTTTACCGCTGATTGGCATGCTGCTGCAAATCCCCTATCCGGATCCCAGAATCCGTCTCAGCGGCAATGAACTCTTCATTCATATCCGCATAGCCCTGCAAAGCTTGATTGAGATCATCCTGAAGACAAAGCTGGAACAGGGAAAGCCGGTCGTCCTGATCCTGGACGATCTGCATTGGCTGGATGAGAATTCTGCTACAGTATTGGGTACGATTCTGCAGCGGATCTTCCGGCAGGGAGCATTGGGCTTGCAGGACAAGATCCTGGTGCTCATGCAATACCGGCAGGATTACACTCCGCCTGAATCCATCTGTGGCTATGCCGGATTTGAGGAACTGGAGCTGAAACCCCTCGGCGATATTGAGATCAAGCGCCTCATCCGGCTCAATACCAAAGACCTCAATCTCCCCGATGAACTATTGGACAAGGTCGTAAAGCTCAGCAATGGCAACCCTTTCTATCTGGAAGAATGGTGCAGCTTTCTCTATGAACATCCCAGCCAGGATCTGGAGAATCTGCCTGTCCCGCCCAACCTGCATGCGCTCATCCTTTCCCGCCTGGATCTTCTGGAAACCTCCATCCGTCTATTGCTGCAGAAAGCAGCGGTGATCGGGCAGGAATTCTTTGTGGATATCCTTTCCTGGATCGAGGATAAGCTCTTTGATCCCATCGATGTCTCCACTACTCTGGCCAAGCTGGAGCATCAGGCCTTTATCCTCAAGCTCCTGGGCTTTGACTATTCGGCCTATTTATTCAAACATATCACTACCCGGGATGTGGCATATCATACTCTGCTGCTGGAAAATCGCAAGATCCTGCATCGCCTTTCCGCGGAAGCCATCGAAGCCCTATATCCCCAGCGTCAGGATGAATTTCTCTATCCCCTGGCAGAGCATTATCATCATGCCGATATCCCTGATAAGGCAATCTATTATCTGGAAAAAGCTGCTGCGGCCTGCAAAAAGAACTATTGCAACAAAGAAGCACTCAAATACTATCACAGGCTTTACACCTGGCTTACTCAGGATCCTGGGCAGAGGAAAGAGCCTGAGCAGCAGTTCTGTCCCCCACCCTCAATCGCTCGCGTCCTGATCAATATCGCCGAGATCAATTCCTTGATAGGCGAATGGGATGAAACTGAGACTACGCTGCAGGAAGCCTTTGTGGAAGCCAATCGCACTGCGGCACAAAAGGATATCTTTGATTGCCTCCGCTTAAGAGGCATCCTGGCCTTCCGCAAGGGCAAGATGGATCAAGCTCTGGCAGATTGGGAATCAGGATTGAGCACCGCTCAGGAGCTTGATAAAGCAGATTCTACCAACGAGACAAAACTGCTGCTCGCCATTGCGCATGGCAACCTGGGGATCTGGTATCAACATCACAAAAATACTGAACCTGCCCTGGAGCACCATCGCAAAAGCCTGGACTATGCCCGCACCACCAATAGCCAGATCCAGATCGCTAAAACCCTCTCCAATCTGGGCTTCTACTCTATAAATCTAGGAAACTACTCTGAAGCAGAGACGCTATTGAACCAGTGCCTGGAAATCTGCAGGGAAGAGCGGCTCCTGCAGCTTGAATCCATTGCCCTGGGCAATCTGGGCTATCTCTTTCATAAACAGGGAAAACTGGACAATGCCAGGCCCTATTTCGAACAGAAGTGGCTGCTCGTGGATAAGCTGGACGATATGGCCGAACGCATCAAAGTGCTGGGCAATATCGCTAACATCCACCGGGATAAAGGTGAGCACCGTGAAGCGCTGGAGTATTACCGCAGGGTGCTGGAGCTCAAAACACGGCTGGGCAATAAACATGAACTGGCCATTACACATTGTGCCATTGCTGATGAACTGGCTGAAATCGGTCAGATCCAGGAAGCCATCACCCAGATCGAACAAGCTATAGAGTATTCCATAGATAACCCCAAAAAACAGTGCGAATACATCTATTACCAAGCCACTTACCATCTCCAGGCTGGGGATTCAGAGCAGGCATTGAGCCAATGCCAAATGGCACTGGTGCTGGCTCAGGAAAGTGCAAGAACTCAGGTAGCAAACCTGTGTGAGGAACTAAAGATAAAACTAACTAAATAAAGATGCTCTTTCAAGGGAGGTTTTATGAAATTCATGCCAAGGCTGTTGCTGATAATCGTATTAGTTCTGATTGCCAGTGCCATGTACGCCCAATTTGCCGGGGGTAGTGGTACAGAAAGCGATCCATGGCTGGTAGAAACACGCTTGCAGCTGGAACAACTGAACAACTATCTGGGTGTAGGACATACTGATAAGTATTACCGTCAGATAGCTGACATTGATCTTGGTGCATCCCCCTGGAACCCGATTGGCAGGGTTACACCCTTTTACGGGCAGTATGATGGAGATGGATACAATATCAGCAATCTTAACATATCAGACTATCTATCAGGCCCATCAGGGTTGTTTGCTAAAATTACAAACTCAGACATTAAAAATGTATACCTTAATCAGGTGTCTCTGACTCTATCTTACGACTCATATCCTTCCTTTCAATCACCTGAAGCAATCGCGTCACTAGTGGGTTATGTTACAAATAGTGTAATCGACAACTGCCATGCTAATGGCCAGATAATTCTCAATTTTCAGAATACTGGCGCTCAACAGGTAGGAGGCCTTGTAAGTGTATTGGATGTGAATAGCAGTCTGATCAATTCATCCAGTCACTGTAGCATAGAAATATACTCATGGACTTATCTATATGAGCATTACATATTGATCCACAATATCGGAGGGCTGGTAGCAGACAATAAAGGCACAATACACAGAAGTCAATTCTCAAACTACGTATATACCACTGTATACAACAATTCAACCCCAGATGGTGGAGAATCAAGTTATGTGGGAGGTATAACCGGATACAATCAAGGCCTGATCTCCGAATCATTTTCGAGTGGCTCAGTGTACGGAAACTGGTATATAGGTGGGTTAGTTGGTTGGAATTCTGGAAACATCACCAAATCATTCTCTACCAGTTCTGTGAATGCCAGTGACAATTTTGGGGGACTGGCTGGCGTAAACTACTCCTCAGTTTACGACAGCTACGCCAGGGGAGATATCTTTGGCAACGAGTTTGGCCCATGGGGTATCGGAGTGAATGGAGGATTTGTAGGATCTGATAGTTGGAATTCTGCAGCAGTGATAACAAATGGATATTCTACCGGTACCTATGATGACAATGTAAATTATGGTCCCAACTCATACGGTTTTATAGGAGGTCCAAACGGGACTCTTAATGATTGCTATTATGATATTGAGCGATGGTACTATGCTTGGGAAAATGGCCCTGCAATGTTGAGAGATGCAGATGCTCGTTCTACTGCATCAATGACTTATCCATATCAGGATGAGTATCAGGAGGATCTCGAAACTTATGTTAACTGGGATTTCGACAATATCTGGGAACATGACTACAATCATGATATAAATGATGGCTATCCATACTTAAGATGGCAGGCATCCGCTCCTTATGCATATTTCAGGGCTGACGCAGCTCCCGATGTGGCCCCACTAACCATGCGGTTCAAAGATATGAGCAGGTCATTTATCCCTGGAGATTTATCATATCTGTGGGATTTTGGGGATGGGATCACATCAACTCAAACTAATCCTATCCATACTTTCTTAACTTCGGGACTGCATACTGTCTCGCTTACTGTATCCAACGTATTTGATTCCACTGCTACATTCACAAGAGAGGTTTTTGTCCCTTCCAACATCGCTGATTTTACTGCATCTATCACTAGTGGATATCTTCCTTTGTCTGTTCAATTTACAGATGTAACTCCACTAAATGTGACCGAATGGCAATGGGATTTTGATGACGACGGTGTCATCGACAGCTATGAGCAAAACCCTATTTGGACGTATATATTCCCTGGATCCTACACAGTAACCATGAACATCAGTACCGCCGACGCCAGCTATACTGAAACAAAAGAAACCTTAATCAATGTAGGATTGGATCCCTCTCTGACAAAATACGTACCCACCCAATACTCCACGATCCAGGCTGCCATCAACGCCGCTAATAATGGCGACTACATCATCGTAGCTGATGGCACTTACTTTGAAAACCTGCTGATCGAAGGCAAGAGCATCACCCTGGCCAGCTACTTCTTCATCGATGGAGATAGCACCCACATCGCCAATACCATCATCGATGGCAGCAATGCCCTGAACCCGGATCAAGCCAGTACCCTTACCATCCTGCCCGGTAGTGGCCGTCCTGAGACCAAGCCGCATGTGATTGGATTTACGATCCGCAACGGCAGCGGCCGCAGGATTATCCAGAATGTGGGTGGAACAATTGTTGAGAAGCGGGTAGGTGGTGGCATCTATATCCGCCAGTCAGAACCGGTCTTCAGCTACAACAAGATCGTAGACAACGATGCTGATGATGAAGGTGGAGGCAGCTATGCCTTCTACAGTGTACCCAATCTGGGTGGCATGGTGAATCCTTCCATCGGTCTCTTCAATCCGGGCATGAACCAGTTTCGCAACAACACTGCCGATATCGGGGCCGATATCTATATCGACGGAATCTTGAGGCGTGATCCGGTGAAGATTGGCAATTGCTCCTTCGAAGTGATGAGTGTAGCCGATACCACAGTGTCAAACTATTGGGTGAGTTCATCTTCAAGCGTGGATTTCACGGGCAGCAGCGGTAGAAATGCTGCCATCACCACGGATATCTATGTGGCTACCAATGGCAATGATCTAACCAATACCGGTACCAGTCCCTCCAGTCCCTTCAAGACCATCGACCATGCCTTATCCAGAATCTATGCCTCCGCGGAAAATCCCCTTACCATCCATTTGGCGTCCGGCACCTATTCACCCTCGCTCACAGGAGAGAAGTATCCCCTGCAGATGGTGAAGTATGCATCCTTGCAGGGAGCAGGAATCGAAGAGAGCTTTCTCGATGCGGAAGCCAGTGCAGATTTCCCCAGGAGAGTACTCAATCTGGACAAAGTGGAGGGTGTCAATATCTCCGATCTTACCATCATGAACGGCTTTGTGACCATGGTGAAAAACTACAATGGAGGCGGCATCGGGCTGATCAATTCCCAGGCCAATCTACAGAATATCCTGATTGCCGGTAATTCCTCTGCCGGCAATGGATCGGGCATCTACGCCCTCGGCTCTGAGCTCATCGCCACCAACCTCAGTCTGGATTACAATGCCTCCCTGGGCTCGGGAGGAGGTATGCACAGCATGCAATCCGATCTTCAGCTATCCCAGAGCCGAATCCTGAACAACTCGGCCAGCCGTAATGGAGCCGGGCTTTCCATTGATGGCGGGAGTGTCAGCATCGAAGGCTGCGAACTGAGCGCCAATCAAGCCACGGGATATCAAAGCAAGGGAGGCGGGATCAGCCTGGTCAATACCGAAGCAGCAACGATATCTGCCAACCTGATCAAAGCCAACAATGCCGATCTGGGGGGAGGACTCTATCTGCAAAACAACAGCAACATCCACTTCGACCGCAACAAAATCATCAACAACCTGGCCGATTTCAATGGTGGAGCCGCCTTCATCAATACCACCACCGGGCTTCTGACAAACAACCTGCTGGCCAACAACACCGCCAGCCAGAGAGGGGGTGCGATCTATTGCTACTCTTCCCCGGAGCTGATCAACAACACTATTGCCAACAACAAAGCAGCTCTCCAGGGTGGTGGACTCTATCTCAATGGGAGCTCGCCCCTGCATCTGAACAGCATCCTCTGGGGCAATGTGCAGGGAGCCACCAGCCTTCCCAATCAGGTGTACCTCTTTGGTGAGGATTCCGACCCGCAGTTTCGCTATTGCCTGATCGAGGGGGGTAGCGCAGGCTTTGGTCTCAGCCCGGGCATCAGCTATACAGGTATCTATGAGCACAATCTCAGCGGCGATCCAGGCTTTGCGGAACCCAGTGCTGGAGCCGGGTACTATTTTGAGGTAGGCGAAGCATCCTTCACATTACATGATGACTCCCCCTGCCTCGATAGTGGTGATCCGGATACAGATCCTGAGTTTTACCCCACTGATCTGGCTGGTAATCCCAGAGTAGATAACGGCCGTATCGACATGGGCGCCTATGAAAAGCAGCACTTCACAGGCCCCAGAATCTCAGCAGATCCAGCCATAGTGGACTTTGGCAGGGTCAATATCAATGGATCCCCCGCTACGCTGGAACTTGTCATCAGCAATACTGGAAATCAGGAACTCACCATTAGCAGCATCGCTCTGGAATCCCTCTCCGCCACTTTCGGTATTGAGACTGAACAGCGTACGCAGCTTATCGCTCCCGGAGCCTCCATTACAATCCTGTTGAGCTTTGCCCCAGCCACGGTTGGGCAATTCTCTACGAATCTAACACTAATCAGCAACGCATTGAATCAACCAGAGCTGACCATTCCCCTCACAGGCTACGGCATCGATGCCAGTACCTCATACCCTTCCAATGTCCAATTGCAGATCATAGGAAACCACGTTCATCTCTCCTGGAATCCCGTACTCTCCGATCCATTAGGCGATCCTTTTACTCCGGCTGGATATGTAGTCCTGTACAGTGAAAATGCTGACGTAGTAATTGATAACTACTTCTTCCTGGCTCTATGTGAAGAAACCCAGCATGTACATTATGATGTGGCCAGATTCCGCAATAAGATGTTCTATAGTATCGTGGCCATTGATCAGCAGACAAGGAATACATTGCAAAGTAGAGGCTGGCAGGATTCAAGCTTAATTGATTTGACCTGGCAAACCATCAAGGAGTTGCTTGGAACGCGAGATTGATAATCTAGAGGCCAGTCACATACTATTCCGGAAACCAATGCCTGGTGTTATTGGCAATCCTGACCAAAGTCAGCATCACCGGGACTTCCACAAGTACCCCTACAACTGTAGCCATAGCCACAGGCGAAGTGGTACCAAACAATGATATTGCCACAGCTACCGAGAGCTCAAAGAAGTTTGAAGCTCCGATCATTCCAGCTGGAGCGGCGATACAGTGTGCCAGCCTGATTTTACGGCTGGTAAGATAGGCAATAAAGAAGATCAGGAAGGTCTGGATGGAGAGTGGAATAGCAATCAGCAGAATATGCAAGGGGTTGGCCAGGATCACTTGACCCTGAAAGGCAAAGATTATGACCAGGGTAAGCAGCAATCCACCGATCGTCACATTATTGAATCTGGGAATAAAACTTTGAATGAAGTATTCCTCTCCCTTGCTCTTGATGACGTGGTTGCGGGTTAGCACACCACCTGCCAGGGGGATCACCACAAACAGCGCAACTGATAACAACAGGGTATCCCAGGGCACGCTAATGCCTCCAATCCCCAGCAGCAGTGCCACAATCGGCGTAAAGGCAACCAGGATAATCAGATCATTGGTGGCCACTTGCACTACCGTGTAAGCTGGACTTCCCTTGGTAAGATGACTCCAGACAAAGACCATTGCTGTACATGGTGCAGCTCCCAGGAGTATAGCTCCAGCCAGATAGTCCTTTGCCAAATCTGCCGGGATCAGGGCTTTGAAGATCACAAAGAAAAAGAACCAGGCCAGGGCATACATGGTGAAGGGTTTGATCAGCCAGTTCGTAACCCAGGTTACATATAGCCCCTTGGGATTCTTGCCCACGTTTTTGATGCTGGCAAAATCCACTTTCATCATCATGGGATAGATCATCAACCAGATCAGGATGGCGATGGGGATGGAAACTCTGGCATACTCAAACCGCCCCAGGAAGGCAGGGATCCCGGGGAAGTACTTCCCAATCAGGATTCCGGCAGCCATGCAAAGAACAACCCACAGGGTCAGATATTTCTCGAAGAAACTAATCCCGGGATCAGCTTTGTGTTTCATTTTTGCTCCAGATATCTATCCAGCATTTTTGTCAGTTCTGCCTTCGGATAAAAGCCCTCATGCCGGAAGAATTCCTTTTTGTTGGCATCCAAAAACACCTGAGTGGGCATCACTCTGATCCCATACTTGGGACCAATTTCTTTATCCACCTGAAGATCGTAAAAATCCACTTTGACTACTCCAGCATATTCTTCAGCTATCTCTTTCATGATCGGCTGCATCATCCGGCAAGGGATGCAGTTCACAGAGCCGATTTCCAGGAAATACACTTGATAGTCTTTGGGTTTGGCAGGCTCAGAGGGAGTTGGAGGAGTAGCTTTCACCTCTGGTTTTGAGGTTTCCGGGTTTGGTAAAGCTGTTGCCTTTTTCTCCGTTTCGGTCGAAGTTGTTTCTACAGTCTCAGGAGCAACTGCCTCCGTATAGACGGGCTCAGATTGCATTTCCTGAGATGCTTTATCTGTCTTAACATTACATGCTGCAAGAATAAACAGGATCATCAGAAGACTCAGATTCAACGCAGCTCTCATATCATAAGCCCTGTGTAGTTAACTGAACCATCAGGTCATCGATCAGACCCTGTTCATACGAGAAGTCTCCAGATTTGGTAATTCCCATCTCGGTCAGCACAATATGATCGTAGTTGGTAATTCCCTTGTTGTCAAACATAGTCTTCAAGCATCCTACAGGACACCCATCAATGAGCAGGTTCAGCTTACCTTCGGTTTTTGCTGCTTCGGTAAACCCACAGATATCAGCACCAACTCCAGTAGCGCAGCTCATCTGGTAGCGTCCTTCCCGGTGTAGCGCAATGGCAAGATCCATTGAGATTTTACCTGCATTACTTGCTCCTGCACAGGCATACACTTTTGCCGGAGCGTCATTGGAGGCACATGAGGATGTGCAACCACATTTACATTCTGCCATTTTCTTACTCCTTGCTTATTGCTGCTTTGATATCCGCCACTGCCAGTAGCTTTCCGGAGGATACCACTTTGTTGTCGATAACCAGGGCTGGAGTCATCATTACTCCATAGTCCATGATATCATTCAAATCAGTTACTTTCTCGATAGCTGCCTCAATACCGAGTTCATTCACAGCCAGGCGGGCATTCTCTTCCAATTTTTTGCATTTGGGGCATCCCGTGCCCAGGATTTTGATAATCATATTGAGCTCCTTATTTATTACAGGATAAGATACCAGCCTGCAGCAAAAACCAGGATACCACAAGCAATTCTAACGATTTTGGTGCCTTTTGAGTTTGCTGTCCATTTCAGATAAGACTGCACGGCTCCGGCAAAGGTACCAGCCAGGATGATCACCAGGCAGTGACCAATGATGTATGATAAAACCAGTCCGAGAGCAAAAAACAATTGCGTCCCTGCCGCGGAAAAGACAATCCCAAGTATCGGGGCCATAAAAGCGAAAGAGCAAGGGCCCAAGCCTATTCCCAACAGAAAACCCAATGACAGGGCAGACCATACACCCTTCCCACGCTTGCTGCTCATGTCGCCCCTGACAAAGCTGGGCATCTTGACAATATCCGCGATAAAGAAGGCAATAATCAGGAAAACAACCCCTACTGCAGGTTCTGCCCAAGCTCCCAGATTGCCAAGCATTCTACCCAGCAGCCCCGTAATCAGGCCAATGATGGCCATCATGGCTAGAATTCCCAGCGTAAAGAATGTAGAGAGCTTGAATGCCTTCCTCGCATTCAGATCTTTTTGCCCATCCAGGAAACCCACAATTAATGGGATGCTGGCCAGGTGGCAGGGACTGAGCAGGACACTCAATACTCCCCATAAAAAGGCGGCTAGCAAGGCTACGGCAGGAATGCCATAAAGCGCCATGGTCAGGCTTTCAAACCATTGCATTATCATGAAAAAAGCGCTCCAAACAGAACTCCGGTGAACGTGGACATTATTACCACCAAAGCGATGAAAGTGGTTGTCTTCCGAAAGCCCAGGACAGTATTGATCACTAGCATGCTGGGAAGAGATAAAGCAGGACCTGATAGCAGCAGTGCCAGAGCAGGACCCTTACCCATCCCGCTGCCCATGAGTCCTTGCAGGATCGGTACTTCGGTGAGGGTGGCGAAATACATGAAAGCACCAGAGATGGAGGCAAAGAAATTTGCCCAGAGCGAATTCCCTCCAACTGCTGTTGCAATCCAGCGGGAAGGCATCCAAGCTTCCTGGCCTGGACGTCCCAAAAGAGCGCCAGCTATCATCACTCCTAGAAACAGCAAGGGGATTATAAGCTTGGCAAAATCACAGGTAGAACCCAGCCAATCCCTAAGTTCGCCTTGTTCCATACTGAGAAACAGACTGAGCAGGACAATACCCGTTACAAAGGGGATGAGCGGCTGCATAGGAAACACCAATCCGGCAATAATCACACCCATAGTGATGGCCAGTACCTTCAGCATATGAAAACCGTAATAGAGGTTCAGGGTGAGTCCCAAAAGGAATGCCAGCGCAGCGGAAATGATCCATTTATAGCTGAAAGCCCAGACCACAAAGCCTGAAGCGGTAGCACTATTGGGTCTGGCCCAATTCAGGAAGATCAGGATCAGGATCATCAGGGTAAAATAGATAATGGTCTGCCAGATCGGACGGACTTCTTCCCCACCTTCAAAACCTGCTGCTTTTTCCTGCCGCATATTCTCTTCCTTGCGAAATAGAATATGCATGATCAATCCGATCACGATACTGAATACCACGGCACCTACAGCCCTGGCAATCCCAATCTGCAGTCCCAGAATCCTGGCCGTCATCACAATGGCCAGGACATTGATGGCAGGACCTGAATACAGAAATGCGATAGCTGGCCCCAATCCAGCCCCACGCTTGTAAATTCCGCTGAAGAGCGGCAGGATCGTGCAGGAACAAACTGCCAGAATGGCTCCAGAAACGGAAGCCACACCATAAGCAACAGCTTTCCGGGCTGCAGGTCCCAAATACTTCATCACACTCGCACTACTCACAAATACACTTACTGCTCCGGCAATGAACAAGGCCGGGATCAGGCAGAGCAGCACATGCAGCCGTGCATAATCCTGCAGCATATTGAAAGCTTCTGTGATTCCGCTTTGGAAACGGGCTGATTCAAAGGAGACAAAATATGCTGCCAGAAACACTGCAAGCATGATCCCGAGGATCTTGAGTTCTTTCAGGTTTACTTTCATCAGTTCTGCCCTTCTTGCTCCTTGATTTTCAGCACACAATTGTACATCTCCAAAACACACGGACATAGAAGCCGATAAATCATCTGATTGTTGTTTTTCGTAGCAGCTATGATCCCTGCGGCTTTCAGGATGGCCAGATGCCGGGAAATGGTGGAGATATCGATGCCCACCATCTCGGTGAGTTCACTCACATTCCGGGGCTCTTTATCCAATTCATCAATTATGAACAAACGGGTGGGATGCGCCAGGGCCTTCATCACCTCAGCCATGTATGTGTATCTTAGGGTTTTTGGCATGTTCTTACCTCATAATTCAAGGAGTATTTGTCCATTTTGCCAAATAGCCAGCTTTTAGTCAAGAACAAGTTTTGCCGATGGCTTTTTGTTACATTGGAAATAGATTATCGACCCTTGCAGATAGCATCAGATGCAAACTCCAGAATACTGGTGTTCAGACCATGCCTTAGGGATGTCCCTTGCTGGTTTTCTTAGTAAACAATGCAATAGATCGCTTGACCAAGTGATCTAAACATGTAGTTATCAGTGAGGGATTGTTATAACCTACCTACAGGCAATTACCCTGAAAAAGCCCTTTATCCATGGAACGGAAACATATTGCGTGGCTGTTGTTGTATGGAAACTATCATAGTCCCAACTATCAGGTGAAACAGAGTATAGCACTTTGTAATAAACGGCATTAGGCACAGGCTGCCATCTCAAAACCAATTGTGAGTCTATCATTGTCACACTTACTTCAGGCGTTGCCAAGCTGTTTACAATCGGCATAAAGTCTCCTTCATCAGCACCTATGTCGGGACTGCTGCCGCGAAAGTCTCCCTCAAAATCGTAGCTAAAACCGGCAATCGGAATGGCTCCTCCCTCAACCGCTGTAGGTATAGAGGGATTAATCTTTAGGTTAAAAGGACTAACACTGCTTACAAAGGGGACGTTTTCCGAAAATGAATTTTGATCTCTGGCACCGCTGATTGCCTGATAGCTATCCAGAGTGTTATAAATAATACTGCCGATCCGAACTACACCTCTTGTGGAATGATTTGGAAGAACGTAATAGATATTGCCGTCGCTTAGTAAAGATATCTCTGTAAGCCCTGTACTGGTTTTCCAGATACAAGCCGTAACAGCCGAACCGAGATAGCTGCTGATCTTGTTTACAAATATGTTGTTGCGAATATCGATGCCAGCGCCTCCGGTGATATACAAAGCGGCACTCTTAGTAGCACCATAACCTATGTCTGTGCCGGGATCTAACAGTATGCTATTGTGATAAACCTGGATGTTTGAACCACTTGCCAAGTGAATTCCGCTGATGTGTATGCTTTCGCTGCTGTTGGGATTGCTAAGGTCGCCAATCATGTTATTGTTTATTTTGTTTACGGATGCGCTGGATATATATACACCACATACCTTGGAACTTCGAGAACCGGTGTGACTAATGCCCATTACTTTATTTGCACTAATAGTATGGTTATGTGCACGGGCATATATTCCGTAGATATCTCCCACCGAAACTATGTCTCTTACCGTGTTGCCGTGCAAAGTATGGGTTCCCGAATCAAGGTATATACCATAGACATCAGTAAAGTTTGGAGCAGTTAGATTCGCAATACTGTTGTTTAGCATCAGCGAGCCACCGGACATATAAGATCCATACACAATGTTTTCCGAGCTTTGGCAATTCTGAATTGTGTTGCCGCTGAAAGTCGCGTTATTGCTATTCGAATATAGCCCGTAGAAGTATCTGCTTGTATTGCCGTTTTGGATGGTGTTTTCCGCTACATTGTAAACACCCGCTCCCCAACCGCAGTAGATGCCATACATATCCTGGGTGGACACCGAGTTTAAGGTAAGCGTATTACCCGTTATCTGCAAGGAAGCATTAAAGGCATAAATGCCATATTTCTGGCTGTTGGAGATAGTATTACCGATTATCCTGGCATTCTTTGTTTCCAGATAGGAATTGCTTCCGCCACTTATATATATCCCGTTAAACGCACCGGCAATTGTGTTATTGGCTATCAGCAAGCTGTCTGTTACGCCATCCACTAATATACCAAAGTTCTGCGTAGTTGAAGAAGGCAGGTTTATGTTGCAGTTGCTAATGTTAATGTTCTTTACTTCATTTGCCACACTACCCTGAATCCAGATGCCATATTGGGCAGTGCTGGAACTAAAGGCTATCCCCTCTATGCTTATGTAGTCTGAGCCTACCAGCTTTAAGCAGGCGCTACTGGAACCACCCGTAGCGTTTATAACCGGACTGAATCCCGGAGCAGGACTAATTGCAATGGGCTTGTCTGGATAACCTGTGGCAGTTATCGTGGGATAATTACCGGTGAAGCTATCTTGATTCAGATACACTTGCAATCCACCATCCCCCACACCCCGCAAGTTAAGGGCATCTATCGCCAAGTTTAGATCAGCATAATGCGCTCCCTGACCTCCAACCATTATAAAGCCTGATAAAGGCGGAGCAACGGTAGTGAAATTGCGCACGGGACCGCTGTTGTTATCGCCTATCATGTTGTACGGAGCTATTCGCCAGTAGTATTGAGTGGAGTATTGCAATTCCAGGTTTTGGCTATACACATAGCCGATGTCTGTGCCATTGTAAATATTAGTGGGCGGGTTATTGGTGCCCAAATACAGCTTGTAACCAGTAGTCCAACCGCCGTTGTCCTGCCATGAGATAGTGCTGGGATTGGCTACATTCTGAGCATTATTGGCGGGACCGGAAAGCTGTGGAAGCGCTGGTACAGCACTCACTGCTGGAGCTATGAATGTAAAGGTGGCACCCAGGGCGGGGTAAACAGACTGAGTAATTCTGCAATTATCGGTATTGGATGTACCTGCTTCAGAAGCATCCCAATTGCTATAGACCTTTCTGTTTATCCAGTTTGTGGCTGTGGTGGCAGGAGCAGAGCGCAATCCTACTTCGAATAGGCCCTCATATCCTGCTGTGGTAGTCATGCTACCATATTGGATCTCCACGATGTTTGTCCCTTCCAACAGCCTAATCTGAAAGTTATAGCTATCCGCAGCGCCAGCAGCACCATATTTCTTATAGTTCTTCCACTGCACCACGCAAACCCTGAAAGGTGCATTTCCATAGGTGTGAACTCGTATTTCTGAACCAGTTTGCGCTTGCAAGTCGGCAGCTAATCCAGCAATCCTGCTCACAGTGAAGGGTACTGCATGGCTCATAACAGAAGAAATCGGAGTGTAGCTACTGGTAGTGCGCATGTTTACCGCTGTTTCGGCTAATTGTGACTGACCCAGGGCAATCCAGCCGTTGGCAGATATACCCAGCCGATCAAATCTATAACCGCTGAGATAGAAGGAAAAACCAATCGGCAAACCTATCCCGGATGTTTCTGAACTTCCCTGCAACTGATTGGGATTTAGAAAGTTCTGGTTATCCGTGCTACTATTGCCTAATACTATGCCATCAGTTATCTCAGAATAATCCCACACAGAATAGCCAAATGTGTAACTACTCAAACTTGTCTGAGCCATCAAACTGAACACTGCAAACACTACTACAAACAAACTCATTATCAATTTCATTTTCACTCCCATCTCTACTTCAATTCTTCTATAAGGGTTTTGTTATGCCAAATCCCGATATTGATACCCTATGTTTTGTGTCAAATGAAATCATGCTGATTCTACTCTGATTGTATGAAAATATTCATAACCGAAAGAAACCCTCTATGACACTTCAAATCAGGTATTATCCCAGTTCCTTAACAACCTCCAGTACCCGGGAGATTCTGCATGGATATACATAATGAGAAGAATAGCAAGAAGATAGGCCAATAACACGCCTCCGCGCTCCTGTCATACAAGCTATAACCTGAGCTATTAAGCTACGTATAGGATTAGAGGCATTCTGTGATTGGACATTTTTTCGGAAATGGTTTCTAAGTTCTATGATGATAAATGGTATTAGATGATTGAGATAGTGTACTGGATGAGTGAGAATAATGGCGTCCCTGAGGCGATTCGAACGCCTGACCTTCACCTTCGGAGGGTGCCACTCTATCCAGCTGAGCTACAGGGACGCAAGGATGAAATGCAATTCCTGCTGAAGCCCTCTTTCTGTCAATGAGCTTTTATCGTTAACGACTCCAGCAGGGATTTCGGTACTTCCCGGTTCGAATTACGCTATCAATACGCAGGCAATACGCATCAAATCCGTAATTACAGCGTAATGGCAGCGTGTATGGAGGGGGAGTGCGCTGGATCGCATACGTCCTCGTTTGCTTCAGATCCGAAGGGGCACAAAAAAAGGCTGCTCCCGAAGGAACAGCCTTGATATTATGGATATATTAGTGCTTTTACGGATTGCGAACCGCAGAAACGCGGTAGAAGGCCTTGGCTGGTGTAGTGGCCGCAGAAATCCTGTAGCTGGTTTGGGTTGCGGGCACAGTCGCGGCCAGGGTTTCTGGTCTGGCTGTGAAATCAGGAGTGTCTCCGCAATAAATCAGGTAGCTATCAGGATTGCCGGTAGCAGCATCCCAGGTAAGCACTAGTTCATCCGTCAAATCGTCATAGATGATAGCGAGATTCAACGGAGTCGTGGGAGGCTCCGGCAGGATGATGCTAAAGATTCCGCTATATGCCCGATAGAATGGCTCTACGCTATCTGTAATGCGAATCTGGCAGTTAACAGATGGAGTATAAGGAATCGTCCAGGCATAGCTGTTGGCTCCCGTAGCAGTCGCCACAGTACCAATTGCCACCCAGTTTGCCCCGCCATCGATGGAGTAATCAAGATCAACGGTAGCACCTGTACCAGTGTAGTTCCAAAGGATATCCTGCTCGGAGTCGCTGAGCCAGGCTTCTCCACCATCAGGGGTTGTGATTTCCAGCGGAATCAGCACTTCCATGCTCACAGCGATCTCGAAGGTGGGATTGTCTGGATCATTGGAAGTTCCAGCCAGCAAGGCATCATAGCGTCCTGGAGTAAGACCACTGGCATCGAAACTGAGGCTGAGGACATCTTCTGCAGCAAAAGCCAGAATGCTGCCTGCATAATAGCTGCCGCCTTCGAGGTTGAGCCAGGCTGGGGCATCGGTGATGTCCAGAGCATATTCCAAGTCCATATTGCCGTTATTGACGATTGTGAGGAACTGCTCATCGGTGCCTCCAGGAGCAAGTTCCGTGTAGAACATGTTCTCGTTGTACCACAGCTCCGGCTGGCCGCCCTGTCCTGTGAGGCTGATGGTGATATCCTCACCTTCGGCATTGTGAGTGATAGTCAGATCGGCATCATATACTGCGAATTCTGTAGGAGTAAATGTCACAGTAAAGGTTTCACTCTCACCCGCGGCGATGATGAAAGGCTGGCCACTCCATCTTGAAAGATCTCTATTGAAGGTATTACCACGGCTAAGCTCCACTGTGAAGCCGTTCGGGGCTGTGATATTGCCAATCAGGGTGGCGGTGCCTGGGTTTGTGATCTGGAAGCTGTCCTCGGTACTGGTGTTTATCAGGATAGTGCCGAATTCTATGGTCAATGGATCAACGCTGATCCCGGGAGTGATGATACTGAAGCTATTGCTGATGGCCTCATAGTAGGGCTCTACGCTATCGGTGATCCGGATCAGACACTCCGTGGAAGGGCTGTAAGGAATCGTCCAGGCATGGCTGTTGGCTCCGGCAGCGGTCGCTACAGTGCCTATAGTCAGCCAGTTTGCACCTCCATCGATGGAGTAATCAAGATCCACCGTGGTTCCTGTACCAGAGTAGTTCCAAAGGATCTCCTGTGCGGAATTGCTGAGCCAGGCTTCGCCCCCACCTGGGGTGGTGATTGCCAGCGGAACCAGTACTTCCAGGTTCACTTCGATCTCGAAGGTGGGAATGTCCGGATCATTGGAAAGTCCGGTGATAATTGCATCGTAATTGCCAGGTGCAAGACCAGTGGCATCGAAGCTGAGGCTTAGGACATCGTCTGTAGCAGAAACCAGGATGAACCCCACGTATTCGCTACCACCTTCGATCTTCAGCCAGGCTGGAGCTTCGGCAATATCAAGCCTGTAATCCAGTACCATATTACCGAGGTTGGATATGGTCAAATCCTGCTCATCGGTCTGCCCGGGAACGAGTTCAGCATAGAACATGTCCTCGCTAATACCTATTTCAGGCTTTCCACCCTGTCCAGTAAGGCTGATGCTGACCTCTTCACCTTCGGCATTGTGGGTGATGATCAGATTGGCATCATATACTGCTAATTCTGCAGCAGTAAATGTCACCGTAAAAATCTCGCTCTCACCGGCGGCAATGCTATAAGGCAGAACATTGCGGCTGGGCAGGGATTTGCTGGCGGCATTACCACGGGTTAGCTCTACATTGAAGCCATAAGGAGTGGTGATATTGCCGCTCAGGGTCGCGGTGCCCGGGTTCGTGATCAGAAAGCTATCATCAGCGCTGGTGTTTATCAGGATAGTGCCATATTCCAGGGTCAAAGGATCAACGCTGATCCCGGGAGTGATGATACTGAAACCATTGCTGATAGTCTCATAGTATGGCTCCACGCTATCGGTGATGCGGATCAGACACACTGCAGAAGGGCTGTAAGGAATCGTCCAGGCATAGCTGTTGGCACCGGTAGCGGCTGCCACAGTTCCTATTGCCAGCCAGTTCTCTCCACCATCGATTGAGTAATCCAGATCCACCGTGGTTCCTGTACCAGAGTAGTTCCAAAGGATCTCCTGTGCGGAATTGCTGAGCCAGGCTTCTTCGCCTGTCGGTGATGTAATAACAATCGGATATCCCACATTCAAGGCAACATCGATCTGTGAGATGGGACTCTCGGCATCATTCGCGTAAATCACTAGATTGGCTTGATATGATCCCGGGGTAAGATTCAAAGCGGAAAACGATCCAACTATCAGCTGTTCTTCGTTACCTTCCAAAATACCTGAATATGGCTGAACGCTGAACCAATCCAAAGGTTCTTCGCTTGGATCAAGGGTAAAATCTCCTTCCAGAATATGCGGTTCTGCACCATAAACATCACCCAGGATTTGATAGGGAAGGGAAATAGGATAGCTATAGCTTTCTGGCATGGTTACATTCACTGTAGCGATAGCTGTCTCTCCTGGATGCACAACTCCCCAGTTTCCTGATAAACCTAACCACGTGATTGTTACTCCATTTCCTGATGTGAGATCGGGGATCATGTTCCCGGAAGAACCACCCACAAATTCTGTGGCACTATTGATAATCGTTCCTTGGGGGAAGGTCACTATCACACTCTTCAGCCATTCACTGTCATTGCTGACACAATTCACAGTAAACTGCCAATCCACAGTCGACCCGGGAGTGTATTCGTCTGCGCTTATGGTTAGAGTACTGCCGGTGATGTTACGGGTTGATGTTGCAACCTTGATCCGATCACGTGATCTCAATGCTTGAACGCCCATGACATAACGCAGATCTTTTGAGCCTATGTTTCCTATTGTGAAGTTCTGATTGGTCTCCTGCCCTGGCACTAAGGTTACTTCGAGTTCAGTGGCATTAAGAGTGATCGTGGGAGGTATGTAACCATCTCCTGTCACAGGAATCTCAACACTGCTGGTATTTACTGCATTGCTATTGATGACTACACTGCCGCTGTAGCTTACTGCAGCCGATGGGCTAAACACTAGAGAGAAATTTGCTGAAGTATTTTCGGCGATCTCAAAAGGCAGTACATTACGGTCACTTAATGGCAATTCGCTGCGTTGACTTATAATGAATCTATCCGGAGTAGTGATTGTTCCGATCAGAGGTGCAGTTCCGCTGTTGGTGATAGTAATCGTGCTAGTGTCACTGCTGCCTACTATGGTCTCCGGAAAGTCTATATTATTCGGTGTTACTGCAATGTATGGCTCATCAACGGCAATGGGTTGCAGAATGAGTTTTACATTGGGACGATATACTGAAGTAGTGTTTTGGGATCCAGATCCAGAGAAGACATTCGTTTGGTCTATGGTATCGCTTCTTGAATAGCGGTATCCGTTTGTAATACTTGTGTATTGCACTGTGCCCGTACTGGAATAACTACCGATCAAGCCATATGCTGTATCGATCAGGAGATTCTCCGTACCATTCCATAGGAAGGGAGTGGACAGGGTGTACATGTTGTATCCAGTTGCTGTGGGTCTATAGCTGAGATTCGAGTAAACCGTAACTAAATCCTGGCTATCTATCCACGAAGTCACGTCTGAAGCTGTAGTGTGCTTCATCCTCACAACGAAATTGGGCATATTTTTATCTGGTAAAGCAGTAATATTGAAGCCAAGCTCGGTGATATTGATAGGACCGAACACTCCCAGAGCATTGAGTTCGGCAGCAGTATATACAGCCTGGCCGTGTAAACTCTGATAAAACACATTAATCGGAGAAGCAATCGTGTTACCTGTTGATGCAGTACCACTGCCAACGATAACCTCCGTAAGCGCTGCGGGAGTAGCATTCACTGTGTTTGACGCAGCAGATTCCCCAGCAGGATCAGTGTATATGGTTGTAACGTAATAGCTGTAGGTGGTGCCATTGGTAACGCCTGTATCCTGATATGTGGTACCAGCGGTTGTAGTAAGAGCACTGCCATTGCGGTAGATCCGATAGCTGCTGATGGTACGGTCATCACCACGGCCGGTGGCCGCGGTCCAACTCAGGTTGACCACATTGTTGCCAGGTGTGGCGGTCAGGTTTGTGGGTGCAATGGCATTGGGTGTAGCAGCCACAGAGGTAGTGGCATCAGATTCCCCACCACTGTACACTGCCTTCAGGTAATAGCTGTAATTGGTGCCATTGGTCACCGCATAATCCATGTAAGTGAGGGTTGCTACAGTAGTGAGCAGAGTGCTGTTTCTAAAGATTTTGTAACCCGTGGGAGTGCCGCTGGCAGGAGCCTGCCAGGAGAGCAGCACGGATTGATGGCTGGGGCTGGCGGCAAGGTTTTGGGGTGGAGCTAAGAAAACCCCCGTCGGTGGGAAAGTGATATGATCCAGCCAGGCGCAGTCGCTGCCAGCAATTTCCGATCCATCTTTGGTGTACGCCCACTTAAAAGTGCGTGTACCAGCCGTAACAGGATATGTGCGCAGCGTCCAATCAATTGCTCCCGACCAAGATGCCTGCTCAACTCCATCGATGTAGAACCGCATGAAGTCATAATTGGATTCAGAGGAAACTTTATTGAAAAAGCTGATGTTCCCATTAGACGATACATTCAAAGTAAGGCTTAGTTCAGTAGTGCCATTATGCGAAATAGCACCGGACTTGGCTGCGTAGGTACCACTGTATTTTTCAGAACTTTGTACAGTCCAGGGTGTCGTGCTATGGATCCAAGGATATGATGAAAAATTGCCAGTCTCGAAGCCTTCGTCGGCTGGAGCCAGCAAGATCACATTGATACTGCTTTGACTGGTCTTATTCGTATTGTCTGTAGCAATAGCTTTGATTGTGTGGGTACCTGCTGCGTAACCAGTAGTATCCCAAGTCCAGGAATAGGGACTGGCATAGTCTGTATGCTTTAGCACATCATCAATGTAGAAAGCTACATTACTGATAGTTCCATCTGAATCAGTGGCAGTTACATTGATTGTAACACTACTATTGAGATTAATCACTGAGTTATCTACTGGAGAAGTGATTGTACAAACAGGCAGAGTTGGGTCTGCAGCCAACAAAGCTGCATAGGCATTGATTCTGCCAGTTCCCAGTTTGCCCGCGTAGGTAGGGTTAACTGCGTAGTGATTATCTGTAGTATTGCGTAGTATATTCTTGAGTTGTGTATTAGTAAGTGTATTTCCATTGCGGTAAGCGTAGGATATTACTAATGCTGCCACTCCGGAAGTGTGAGGACAAGCCATGGAAGTACCCTGTAGAAAGTTATATGTACTACCAGTATAAGTACTCAAAACACCCTGGCTGGTTACTGAGTCAGTTTCTCCACCAGGCGCAGATACATCAACCCAGGTATCATAATTCGAGTACCAGGCTTTTGTGTCATTGTGGGTAGTTGCTGCTACTGAAAAGGTTCCACTATAGCAGCCTGGATACCATTGCCCGCTGGATTCACTATTCCCTGCAGCATAGATTGTAATACCACCATCTAATACTGAGCCACCTCCATTGGCGTTGAAATAGTCTATTGCATCCAGTACGGGCTGATCATATACACCCACCTGGGTATAGCCCCAACTATTCTGTGAGATTGCTGCCCCATTATCAGCTGCATAAACTGGTGCCAGTTCAAAACCACCACTGGATGATGAAGTGAAAACTTGGGTGGACATCAGGCTTACACCCCGGGTTGTGTTGTTTCCACCAGCTACGCCAGCTACTCCAATCGAGTTATTTGTTTCTGCAGCTATCGTACCGGCTACATGAGTCCCATGATAATGACCGACTATTGTCGCGTTGTTTGCCACAAAATTGTACCCGTAGATATCGTCTATGTATCCATTGCCATCATCATCTATACCGTTTCCGGCAATTTCACCTGGATTGATCCACATATTTCCATTCAAGTCCGGATGATCAAATTGAATACCACCATCTTGAACTCCAACTATTACGTCTGGATGTCCCTTTTCGATGTTCCATGCCTCAGGAAGGTCAATATCGGTATCCACTGTCCCACCAGTCTGGCCTGTGTTGTTATAATGCCATTGCTCACCATATCTGGCGTCATTGGGTGTCCAGCGCAAGATCTCTTCGGTAAGGGCATTTACGGTTTCCGGATTAACGCTTAAGAGAGTTTTTTTGTATTCAGGCTCTGCCCACTGCACGATGTCTTTGATGTCTCTGTAAGACATGATGATATTGCGAATATCCTCATTTACATCGTAATGAAGCTCAAACCAGAGGTGGAGACCCCATTTCTGATGTCTGGGACTGAATTCTTTCGAATTTGCAGGACTGAAGAAGACTTTCTTGATCCTGACAACATTAAACTGCTGGTTTAACTCATCCAGAGATTCAATCCCAAATTGCTCAATGTAGCCATCATCATCTTGTAACCTGGCAGCATAATCGGAATAATCTGAATTTAGTTTGATCCGAATTTTCCCCTTTTCCATTGCATCATCGGGTACTTCATAGATATTAATGAAGGGACGTTCTCCAAACTTGACCTCTGTCGCATGTAAAAAACCGCAACAAGCAAGAAGGATGAAAATCAACATTAGACTTTGCTTAAACATAACGATACCTGTTCCTTTACCGGTGATTCCCGGAATTTGTGATTTGATATAAATATGGATCCCACGGGATCCCATAATTCACTGACCAGCATTAAGTAAACCATCTTGATATGAAGCTTACCCATGCGGCTCTGTTTCAAATACTAAGATCATAAGTGACACCTAAGCTGCTAGGAAAAATCAGTCAACACCTTTTTTACTCATATACCCCAATCATGTTCCTGCTTCATTCAAAAAGAAATGTATGCCTATCACCTGATAATTGTTATAATATCTCAGAGACGCAAAGCTTATCAGGACATGGTGTTTATCCTCATGACCTTAACGCAGAACTAATGATAGCCGAGAAAGTGTAGATTGCTAGATTAAACTAAGCTAAGGCGGTTGAACTAAGCTGCCTGAATCGGTTTTAGACAGGAGATAAAATATGTTTGAATTACCAGAAGTGATGGTTCTGGCCCGGCAGATGAACGAACTCGTGAAAGGCAAGCAGATAGCAGATGCTTCTTTGGGAAACAGCCCACATAAGTTTGCCTGGTACAATCGCAGCGACAGCGAATTCCGGAGCCTGGTCACAGGTAAAACAATTGGCCATAGCAAGGCTTTGGGCAGATGGATGGTAACCGATATAGGTACGGAGCACAGGATGGTTTTGGGAGAAACCGGAGGCAAGTTGCTATTGAACAAGCCCAATACTGCGCTTCCCCCTAAATACCATTTTCTCCTGAGATTCTCAGATGAAAGTTTTCTCACCCTCCAGATCCAGATGTGGGGTGCCATTGAGCTTTATGAAGCAGGTGCTGAACTGAACAGAGACTACATCCGTGGAATGGCGGTCACTCCGGCCGATCCAGGCTTTACCATGGACTATTTTCACGATCTCGTGGAGCAAGAACGCAGCAAGGGAAAGCGCAGCGTGAAAAGCCTGCTCACCCAGGAACAAACTATCCCGGGCTTGGGCAATTCCTGTGCTCAGGACATAATGTTTGCCAGCAGGTTGCATCCTAAGCGTGATCTGGCTGATCTCTCCCCGCGAGATATCGATACTTTGTATACAGCTATCCGTCAGATTGTTGAAGACATCTATACTGCAGGTGGCAGAAATGACGAAGTGGATTTGTTAGGAAACAGGGGTGGCTACATCAGGATAATGGATGCTTCTACTGCTGGAAAACCCTGCCCCCACTGCGGCACAATAATCCAAAAGATACAATACCTCGGAGGTGCTTGCTACTTCTGTCCTGCTTGTCAGAGATAGTTACCAAATCTCAGCCTCTACTTCATCTCATCATAAGCACTATACTGGCAATGTGTTATCAAGATCAACAATGCCACACAAACGTACCGCGATGGATTTTCTTATTGCCTTAGGCGCTTTTATTGCTTATCATGACTATACCCCCATGGGGTATATTAAGGAGAAATGATATGGCTGCATCCTGTCATGACCAGCGAAAAGCGCATCACAATGCTGACTTAAAAAAAAGCCTGATGAACCGGCTTAAACGGGTGGAAGGGCAGGTGCGCGGAGTTCAAAAGATGATTGAAGACGATGTATATTGCGATGATATCCTCACCCAAATATCTGCGATTCGCAGTGCCTTGGGCTCATTATCTAAAGAACTTTTTGAAGCCCATCTAAACTCCTGTATAGTGGAGCAGATCCAATCAGGATCACCTACTATCATAGATGAATTGAAGAAAACAATCGCCAAACTGGCAAAGAACTAACTAACACCAAGGAGATAAAACATGAAGAAAGCACTGTTTATAATAATCGCCAGCATCCTGTTAGTGCCCATTGTAGCACAGCATTGCGGTAGCTGCCCGTCCATGTCCATGGCAGAAGCCAAGAACCCCGCAACCGATAACAATGCCCCCGTACTTGCGCCCAAGAAATCCCTCAAGATATTTGATAACCATACGATCAGCTATAAATGGGACAAATCACCCAAGATCGGAACTCATATCCTCTACGTGACCATAAAAGACAAAAAGAATCGCATTTCTGATGACTTCACGGTTACCGCCAATGCCTACATGCCCTCCATGCGCGGGGCGCATGATACCGGGCATAAAGCCATGAAACTGAACAAACAAAAGCAGTATGCCATTCCAGTGTATTTCATGATGTTGGGAGATTGGGAGATTGAGCTTCAATTCAGCAAAGATGGCAAAGTTCGCAATACTGCCTTAGTGAGACTTGATCTCAAGTAGAATAAAATGAGAACCAGGCTAATCTCCCCAGCCAGATCGTCATCTGGCCGACATCTATTGCCAGGACTTGTGTGTCTGCTAATACTGATGGGCGGAACCAGCGTTCTCGGGGCTCAAAGCAGAATTATCTTCGCTGAGGCACAGCTTGCTGGAAGCTGGGAGAGCATTTCGGGAGATATAAGGCCATATACGATGCACCCCCATGAAGCTATGCAGAAGCCATCCCTGGGCTTTGACCTGATCCAGCGTTTTGGAAGTGATGGCAAGGATTGGGGCTTGATAGCCCTTCAAGCCCGGCTTGCTTATGACGAATCCAAAGAATCGAATCTTGAAGCCCAGCTCTACAATGCCTATATCAAACTCAAGACCAAGCCTTTGGATCTTTGGGCAGGACACAATAAACCCGCTTTGGGAATCTCCAAGACCTGGGACAACCATGCAGTACTGCTAATGGATAATACCATGACAGGCCTTGTTCTGGACCGCGATTGGGGAATTGGGCTCAGCATGGATCGAGGGATTCCTGAACTTGAAGTTTCTTTAACCACTGGCAGCGGAATGGCATTGTATCAAGATGAAAGCTGGTTGTTAGCAGCCAGAGCTGGGCTGGGCAATTTTGACCGGAGTAACCACAGCCTGGGTGTGAGTTTGGCTGCGGGCAATGTCTTCAAAACCATGGGCTACAATATCATGCACAACAAAGTACCCCATCAGTTAAAACTGGTGGGGATAGATTACAGCCGCAGAATCATGGCTTGGGAATTACGCTCTGAAGCTCTTTATGGCAGTTTTCATGAAGAGCCGGCCTACGCTTCCCTGATAAGATTAACGTGGATGCCATTACCCGAGGACAGGGCAGAACTCAGTCTGCAGGGTCAGCTATATGAAATCAAGGGAGCCAGAACAGATAACTATTCCTTCGGAGCTGGTTTCCGGATAACACCGGAGCTTACTCTTAGATCAACATACAATCGGCAGAGACAGGATCAGAGCCATACAGTGGCACTGCAGCTCTATTATTACAAGGCGCTTCCGTTTTAGGTGAAAAAATGAAAAGACTGTTACTAATTCTGGGTGTCGCCTTCTTTATGCTGCCTTTATGGGCGGCAGTAGGATGCGATCTGAACGATCCCGACAAGGATGTCGCCAGGTTGTTCCCAGGTTCGACCGGATACAAGACCAGCTACAAAAACATAAGCCGGGAGGGGGGCAAGAATTTGCTAACCAAGCTGGAGAATGCTCTCGGCGACAAATTCTCAGGACTATATGAATCAATCGACGTTCCCTATACATTGTATTCTGTCTATAGGGACAAGGTATTGATTGGATATATCCATGGAGTAAACCAAAAAGGAAAGTATGGAGGGCTTCAGATCTTCCTGAGCCTCGATACCAATGGTAAGATTATCAACATGTATTTTCAAAAAATCAGTTCCAGAAATACAAAACTCTTCAAAAGCGCATCCTTCACTGATCAGTTCAAAGGACTGAATCTCAGTGATTTTGCAGGATGGAACGTCGGTAAAGCTCAAAGCAGCGGAAAGCTGGCTTCAATCAAAAATCCTGCCCCAAATGACCCTGATTTTGCCGCAATCATGAGGGGATTAAAAAAGAACCTCGTCCTCATGCAGCATTTCACGGGTAAATAATAGATACGGAGACAATAATGCCAGGTATTACCTCAATAGCATATAAAAACTTGAGACGCAAGCGTACCCGCACAGCGCTGACCATTCTGGGCATAGCTCTTTCCACGTGGGTTTTGATCAGTCTCCTGGGCTTCAATCAGGGCTATGAGCGCTCGCTGAATTCAGATATTGATAATCTGGGCTTTCAAGTACTGCTCACTGCCAAGGGTTGCCCCTATGAAGCTGCCACACTAATGATGCAAGGCGGCAGCGGTTTGCGCTACATGCCAGAAAGTGTTTTGGATTCACTGAGAGCTTATCCTGAGGTGCAATCACTTACTCCGATGCTGATGCAGGCTGTCTTTGATCCCTCCGTGGGCGAAACAGGAGCCATCGCAGCATACAATGGAGTAGATCCTGCCACTTTCCCTGCCATGCGCAGCTATCTGGAATTTGCGCAGGGTGAATGGTTCAACGAAGATGGCGCCATGGAAGCTGTGATTGGTTTTGAAGCAGCCGAATTGGAACAACGGGAAGTTGGTGATGTTATCCTGATCCCGGACAAAGAAGTAGAACTTGTAGTAGTAGGAATTCTGAAACGTAGCGGCACTCAGGATGATGGCACCATCTTCGTCCCGTACAAAGCCCTGCAAAAGATCTTCGGGGTGGAAGACCAATTGACCAGCGTAGGAATCAAAGTGAGCAAGGAAACAGACGTCAATGCCTTCGAGGAAAAGCTCTATTCGCTGCCGGATGTACAGGTAGTATCCATGGCTCAGGTAAAATCCACAATCTCCAATCTGGTCTCCACTGCCCGCGTAATGGTAATGTCCATCGCCATTATAGCGATTCTGATCGCTATGGTAGGAGTGATGAATACAATCCTGATGTCTGTATTGGAGCGGTTCCAGGAGATTGGAATCATGAAATCAATGGGTGCATCTCAGGCACACATTTTCCGTCTGATCTGGAGTGAGACCGCAATCCTCTGCCTTCTGGGCGGAATCATAGGCGCCCTAGCCGCATTAGGGCTTTCTGCCTTTACTGAAGCCCTGATCCGCAATGTTTTGCCTTTCTCGCCCAAAGGATCTTTGATCCTGATTGATCTGAGCTTGGTGCTACGCTCTATCGCCATCATCGTGGGAATTGGTTTTCTAAGTGGTATTTATCCGGCCTGGAAAGCAGCACGGATCAGACCCATTGAGGCGATCCGCAATAGCGAGGGGGATCTATGAAAGTGATTACTGCTACAAATTTCAGCAAAACATTCAAACGCGGAACCGAAGCCATTCATGCTGTTGATAAAGTAAACGTGGAGATAACCAGTGGTGAATTCGTCTCCTTTGTTGGTCCTTCAGGCTCAGGAAAAACCACACTACTTCATCTTCTTGGATGCCTTGATACTCCCAGTGAAGGACATCTCAGTATTGATGGACAAATCGTATTTGGTAATAGTAAATCCCTGTCTGAAAAAGAAATGACTCATATACGACGCAAGGCTTTCGGGTATATCTTTCAAAAGTTCTATCTGATCCCCACCCTGACAGTGCAGGAAAATATCCTGTTGCCGTTTGCCTTCAATAAGGGCTCTTCCCAACCCTACGACATCAAAAAGATCGCAAGCGATTTGGGTTTGGAACACCGCCTCCGGCACCTGCCCAAGGAGATATCAGGGGGAGAAATGCAGCGCGTGGCTATCGCCAGGGCTCTGGTAAACAATCCCCGTATCATCCTGGCAGACGAGCCCACAGGAAATCTGGACAGTAAGCGCAGCGATGAAATTGCTGATATTCTCACAAATCTGAATCAACACGAAGGCAAAACGATAATCCTGGTTACCCATAATCCTGTGCTGGCAGCCAGAGCCAGCAGAGTGATTGAACTGGTGGATGGACGTATCTCGTAGGATTGATCAAGACTTCAGACATCTAAAAGCTGACCAGTGCTAGGAGTCTTGTAGTCTCCTGAGCACCTGTTACTTCTGTTCTGCATGTCAGAAGTAAAATACTTCCTGGATGAGTACAACCCAATACTACAATCTAAGGTTACGGCTCAATAACAATAAGTTCTCCACATCTGCAAGCATACTCACGGATTATTACTCAGTAATCCAGTAACAACATGGCTTCAGCACATGAAATTGCTATTGTTGGTAGGGATTTTTCAGATAAGCGTATATCTAAAACGAGAAACCTCCATCACCGGCTTAATCTCCATTAAGGGACAAAATCGCATCATACAAATGAGATCTGGGTATTTGTTGTTCACCTATGATCGATTTAGTCGAACAGACGACCATCACGATTACACTGCTGATGCAGTTGAAGTTGATCTGATTGTTATCAAATAGAGTGAAGGAAAGGCAAGTTGTATAGCTAGTTTAGCTACTCTAAATTTTTAGAGACAAAGAGATTATTTCCTGCTTGACAGCATTTATCCTCTGAGATAGGGCAAGATGCATCAAAACCAAGATTGGAGACAAGGAATGACAAAGCAAAAGAGTATAGAAAAAGCTCTGCTCTTTATCGAGGAGCATCTGAAGTGCAGGATTACCCTGGAGGACATTGCTGATGCGGCTAATCTCTCCCAGTGGTATTTCCATCGTTTATTCAGGGTACTAACCGGTTACTGTGTGAACGATTATCTGCGCAGACGCAGGATTTGCGAAGCCTCGCATGAACTGCTCTATGGTACCAAGCCGATCAAGCAACTCGCTACAGAGTATCAGTTTGAATCACAACAGGCTTTCACTCGTTCCTTCAGCAGCGTCGCAGGAATCAGCCCGGGAAGATTCCGGAAGTTGTTGGCTCCGCTTGTTCGGTTCCCAGCGCTTAGCCTGGACAAAACCTACAATTACCTTAGGAAAGGAGTAAAAATGACGAAACCAAGATTCGAAACCAAGCCATCATTCAAGGTTGTTGGCTTACATTGCACAGCTACCTCCAGTGAAACCCTGCACAAGCTCTGGGGCGAATTTATGCAGCGAGCTCATGAGATTCAGCATGTCACTGAGCCACACAAGGCCTATCAAGTGTGTGTTTTTGATGAATCTCAACCCGATAAAGACCTGTACACATTCATTGCTGGAATGGCCGTTAGTGAAACCACCGGAATCCCCCAGGGCATGATTGCTCACACCGTTCCGGAAGCCAACTTTGCGGTCTTTGAGCACCGTGGTCTGATGGACAAAATGCACCAGACCTATGAATATATCTTTGGGATCTGGCTGCAGGAGAATAGCTATGTAATGGCTGAAGCAGACTCTCTGGAGATATATGATGAGCGTTTCATTGTGGATAGCCCCGATTCAGTCTTCGAAATCTGGGTTCCAGTGAAGAAGGTCTAAGCAGCATGACAATGCTGGGCGGTGCACAGCCCAGCACTTTTGCACTTGACAGGAAACCTGCCTCTAAGATTTTGGAGCTTCATAAATTGTAAACAAAAGGTGGTGATTTGATTGCCGACAGTCGTAGCGAAAGAAAATGAGTCCTTCGATTATCTTTTAAAACGCTTCAAGAAGAAATGCGAGAAAGCCGCAATTCTTTCCGAGATAAAGAAAAATCAGGCCTACGAAAAGCCCAGCGTAAAGAAAAAACGCGAAGCTAATGCTGCTCGTCGCAAGATGCTGAAGATTCAGCGTCGGATGCAACGTTACATGAAATAGCCCACCGCCAGGTAAGGGCCTACACACATACTTAAAGCTACAGGGACATCACGTTCCCTGTATGCTTTTTTATAGCGGATTACAAAGGAGTTACTATGGGCGTGATAGATTGGATTATCCTCATTTTTCTGCTGGCTTTCACAGTTAATGGCTTCCGCGTGGGGTTTGCTTCGATGCTGATCCAACTGGCGGGATTCATTCTCTCTTTCTTCCTGATCGGGCACTACTATCCCCTTTTGGCCAGCCAGCTAATGATCAAGTATTCCTTTAGCAAACCCTTGGCCTCGATTATCGCAATCGTGCTGATCCTGGTTCTCCTGGTAGTTGTGCTGAGATTTGTCACCTGGGCGATCAATCGCTTCCTTAAAGCCATCTTTCTATCCTGGCTCAATCGCTCACTTGGAGCATTGGCAGGCTTTGCCAATGGCCTGCTCTGTGTCATCATTTTTACTGTAGTTCTGGACTATATGCCCAAGGTTTCGGAACCCCTCAAGGATGGTAGCCGGCACCGTGTTTATACCGCTGTAGAACAGCTCAAGGAAGACCTGTTTACCAAGCTGCAGCTCGAAAACCGGATCAAATTGATCAAAATGCCTACTGTGCTGCCCAAAGAAAAAATCGATTTATCGTCAGAATGACTTATACAAATCCAGATCTGGAATACGGCACCTTAATCTCCCATCTCGCCTCACAGTGTGAGAGCGATTTGGGCAAGTCTATCGCCAGGGTCTTATGCCCCCAAGACGACCTTGGTGAGATCCGTAATCAACAAGTCTTAATCAGCGAATTTCAAGAGCTCTGCGAACGAGGCTTCCGCTTTGCCTTTGATGAACTGAGCGATGTGATACCCTTGTTTGAAGATACCGCCTACAGCCTTTTTGCCTGGGAGGAATTCCGCCTGATCGCTACAGTGGCTACCCTGGCTACCATAGTGGCAGATCGAACCCCCAGCATTCAGGAATTTCCCAAGGCTTACCGGATCTTTCAAAGAATCCATTCTTTGCCCGATATCCCCAAACGCTTCAACCAGATATTTGATCCCGAAGGCGATGTGGTGGATAATGCCTCACCCGAGCTCGCCAGCATCCGCAAAAGGCTCTCCCAGCTTCGGGGACGCATCCAGAAAACGATGCAGAATATGCTTTCCGACTCCCGCATGGAAAACATTCTACAGGATAAGTATGTTACCCAGCGGGAAGATCGCTATGTGCTGCCCATCAAGGAAGCCAGCGCTCCACACGTGCAAGGCATTGTCCAGGGCCAGTCCTCCAGCCGTTCCACCGTCTTTATCGAACCTGCCGTAATTGTCCCCATGAACAATGAAATCCAGATCCTCAAACAGGATGAAAAGCAGGAAATCTATCGTATCTTCAGTGAATTTACTGCGTCTATCAAGAGCAGAAAACAAGAGATCCTGCAAAATCAGACTCTGTTAGCAAGGATGGATTTCCTCTTCGGCTGTGCCAGGCTCTGTAATGCACTAAAGGCCAAAGTGCCTGTGATGGTGGAGAGCCCCAGCTTGCATCTCAGCGGAGCCCGGCATCCCCTGCTGATCCTGCGTAGCATCAATACTCTAGGACCTCAGGGCTATCACAAGGTAATCCCCTTTGATCTGGAATTAGGAGCCACATATCGCCTGCTGGTTCTCAGTGGCCCCAATACTGGTGGCAAGACGGTTTTGATGAAAGCGGTGGGACTCATTACCCTGATGGCACTTTCCGGCTTACCGGTACCCGTGGATCAGGATAGCGAGATCGGGCTGTTTTCAGCCGTATTGGCTGATATCGGTGATGATCAATCCATAGAAAATGCCCTTTCCACCTTCTCTTCGCATCTGGACAAGATTCAAAAAATGCTGAATAATGCGGGACCTGGCGCTCTCATCCTGATCGATGAGATCGGTGCCGCCACCGATCCTCAGCAAGGTTCAGCTCTGGCGCAAGTGATCCTGGAGCGCTTTACGGAGCTGGGCGTAAAAGGCATTATCACCACCCACTACACTGCCCTGAAGGTCTTTGCCGAGTCCCATCCGGATTGTGTAAACGCCTCGATGCAGTTTGATCTCAAATCCCTGGTACCTACATACCGCTTTAGCATTGGCTTCCCTGGAGATAGCTTTGCCATCGAAGTCGCAGCCTCATTGGGCATGGCTCCGGAAATGATTGAGCGCGCTAAAAGCCTGGCTGGCAGCCAGAATCAGCAATTTACTACTCTACTGAAACGCATGCAGGAAGAGAAGAAGCAACTCGCCACTCAGGCCTATCAATATGAACTCAAAACCCGCAATCTCAGCGCCAGAATCCAGGATTTGGAAGATCGGGAGCTGGGATGGCAAAAAGAGCTCAAAGCCCGCCGCCAGAAACATCTCAAGGAATTGCAGACAGAACTGATCTCCTTCCAAAAGCTCTATAGCAAAGAACTCGCAGAGCTAAAAAGTGGAGATAAGGAAGAACGTAAACGGCTTTCGGAAAGAAAATTGCATGATCTAACTGTCCATGCGGCAGAGATCTCAGAAGCGCTCACTCAATCTGGAATTGAAGGGCGCAGCAGAATCAAAAACCCAAAAACCGGGATGAAGATATGGCTTGCCAGCTTTGAATCCGAAGCGATCATCACGGATATTGAAGGCGACAAGGTCACGGTTGATATGAATGGCATCAGTTTCAAGACAGAACTGGCGAATCTCTACAACCTGCCTTCACGCAATGAACCTGAAGCAGTTCATACTACATTGCGAACTCCGGCTGTCAGCAAAGTGCAGACTGAGCTGAAACTGCTGGGGCTCACCTTCGATGAAGCGATGCCCTTGATCGACGAATTTTTGGACAACGCAGCCCTGGCTGGGTTTCATACCCTGCGCATCGTGCATGGCAAAGGAACTGGAGCCTTGCGCAGTAAAGTACGGGATTATCTGCGCCGCAAGAAAAGTGTAGCCAGCATCGACACACCGCCCATGTATGAAGGTGGTAGCGGAGTCACGCTGGTAAAGATATAGGACGAATGGATAACAGCCTCATAGACCAGATCAGACAAGCCAATGACATCGTGGAAGTAGTGCAAAGCTACCTCCCGCTCAAGCATATTGGCTCAAATTGGCGTGGTATCTGTCCTTTTCACAATGACACCCGTCCCTCATTTTATGTAAGCCAACCCAAGCAAATCTATAAGTGCTTTGCCTGTGGCAAGGCCGGCAACGTCTTTAGCTTTGTCCAGGATTACGAGAAGATTACCTTCATCGAAGCTGCGAAAAAACTGGCGGGACGCGCCGGTATCCCCATCCCGGAACGGGAACGCACCACAGTAGTCTCCACCAAACGCCAGCAACTCCTGACCGTATATAAATCCGCCGGACTCTTTTTCAGCGAATCCCTCTTCAAGCATGGCGAGAGCGTCTTGGACTACCTAAAAGAGCGGCAGATCAGTCCCGAAACCGCCAAAGCCCTGGAGCTGGGCTATGCTCTGCCCTCCGAAAAAGCACTCTTGAACCACCTCATGAAAGAAGGTTATAGCGTCAGTTTGCTCAAAGAGAGCGGCCTGTTTGGCAATTATGGTGGTGCGCTTACTGATCTCTTCCGCGACCGGCTCATGTTCCCCATCCACAATACCACCTCTGAAGTGATCGCCTTTGGCGGACGCATCATGCAGGACAAGACCGAGGTGGGGAAATACATGAATTCCCCAGGCACCGAACTCTACACCAAGGGCAAGGAGCTTTACGGCCTGTTCAAAACCAAATACGATATCAGCAAAGCGGATTATTCACTAGTCTGCGAAGGCTATTTCGATTTCCTGCGGCTCTACGAAACTGGCTTCACAAATTGTGTAGCATCATTGGGTACAGCCCTTACCGAAGAGCAGATATATCTGCTGAACCGCTATTCCAGCCGCACCTATATGCTTTACGATGGCGATAGCGCTGGACTCAAAGCTGCCATCCGGGGTGGGTTGCTCTGTCTTGCCAAGGGCATGGAAGTAAGAATCATCGATTTGCCTGACAAAGACGATCCCGATACTTTCATCCTGAAACAAGGCAAAGCTGCGCTTCAGAGCTTGATCGATACCGCACCGAATCTGATTGGCTTTATGGCTGCCAGCAACAAACTTGAGCAAGCCGTGAAAGAACGGATCGAGATGCTCTTGGATGCCATCCGCCATATTCAGGACGCTGTACAGAGGGAACTGCTACTGAGGGAAGTCTCCGATGCCTTTGGAATCAGTGAATCTGCCCTGAAGACCAATCTCCGTCGCAGCAGCCGAACACCATCCCAGGAGACTGCTGTGGCTCCTCCTCCTTCGATAAATGGCGAAGCTGTGGATGAGCGAAATCTCTTGATTTTGGCCTTAAAAGACACTCAAAGCTATAAACTGCTTGCCACTGAACTCTCTGCGGATTATTTTAACAATAGGCTGTACCAGCGTTTGTTTAAACACATGCAGGAAAACATCTTGCCGGAAAACATCGGTGATGCCGCAGCCATGATGGATAGTATCGAAAATAATGAATTGAAAGAATGCCTGGCGGGGCTTCTTTTTGAGGATTTGCAGCTTATGAGCCTGGAAAACCTGGTGAATGACATTAAACTGCGGAAAACGCAGCGGGATCTGGAGGCACTTGACAAAGCCATTACAGAACACCCTGAAAACCTGGAACTCCTCAAACAGAAGTCAATTCTTTCCCGCAATTACCGGCGGATGACCAAAAAAGTGGTAAACAAAGTCCTCTATTAGGACGCTTTTAGCTGATAGGAGCATTGATGATTACTTACAACGAGTGTTTGAAAAAGCTGGTGGAGCTTGGTAAAGATTCCGGCTATATCACCTTCAAACAGATCAACGACATCCTACCCAATAGTCCCTTTTTCCTGGACAAGGTGGATGACATCATTTTCGACCTCTCCCAGGATGGGATCGAGATCATTGACGAGACCGAAAAGCGGATCACCAAAGGCGGAGCCGCCATCCGCAAGCCCGTCGCACCCAAGAAATTCAAGACCAAGCGCTTCTACGATGATCCCGTCCGCATGTATCTGAGGGAAATGGGCCGGGTACCGCTCCTGGATCGTGAAGGTGAAGTGCGAGTAGCCAAGAAGATCGAAACCTATCAGAAGATGATCAATCAAAATGTCTTCCAATCCGGCTCCACTCTGCGTGAGATGTACAACTTTCTGCATCGCTACCGTGAACGGCGCGTCCGCCTCGACCAGATTTTCAAGGTGGATATTGGCACCTGGATCGATAAAAACCAGGACGTCAAAATCATCGATCGGTTCAAGGATATCCTCAAAGAAAACGAAGTAACCCTGGATAAAATCGGCAGCATCCTCGATAATTGCGATTTTGACGATACCGGCACCGCCAGCCGCCAGGAAGAGATCGATGCCCTGCGTAACCTGGTGGTGGAAACCTTTATGTCGCTGTCCTACAACGATAAACTCATCAAACGCATGGTTTATCGCATCCGCAGCCTCGTGGAACGCATCGAAGAAAGCTTCAACAGCATCAATGAACTCACCCGCATCAAACGCTATACCATCGATGAGATCTGCACCTATGGCCGTCGGGCCAAGAAGAGCGATGAGGATTTTGAAGAAGTGCGCTCCGAAACCAGCATGGATCCCAATATCTTTGTGGAAACCCTGCGCAAGATCAAAAACGCCCGCCGCAAGATTCGCCGTGTGGAGCTGGAAACCAAGATGATCGGCAGCGAACTGGTCTTCCTCCTGCGTGAGATCGACCGCGCTGAACGCAACAAGGAAAAGGCTCAAAACGAGATGATCGAGGCCAACGTCCGCCTTGTGATCAGTATCGCCAAGCGTTACAACAACCGCGGCCTGGAATTTCTGGATCTCATTCAGGAAGGCAATACCGGACTCATGCGGGCTGTGGAAAAATACGACTATCGTAAAGGCTACAAATTCAGCACCTACGCCACCTGGTGGATCCGTCAGGCCATCACCCGTGCCATTGCCGACCAGGCGCGTACCATCCGCATCCCGGTGCACATGATCGAATCCATCAACAAGATCAACCGTACCAGCCGCCGCCTTATGCAAAAACTGGGACGCGACCCCTATCCGGAAGAAATCTCCGAAGTACTGGATATGCCCGTGGAAAAGATCAAAAATATCCTTTCCATCTCCAAAGAACCCGTCTCGCTGGATAAACCCATCGGCCACGATAGCGAAGACAGCATCCTGGGCGATTTCATCGAAGACCGCACCATCATTTCCCCGGAACGCCTGGCTGAACGCAGCCTCCTGAAAAAACAGGTGGATGAAGTCCTGAAAACCCTCACCACCCGCGAGGAACGTGTCATCCGCCTCCGCTTCGGCATCGACGATGGCTATCACCGCACTCTCGAGGAAGTGGGCAATATCTTCCAGGTGACCCGTGAACGAATACGCCAGATCGAGGATAAAGCCCTCAAAAAGCTGCGTCACCCCAGCCGCGCCGTGATCCTGCAGCAGTTCCTGGACAATTTTCACGTAAAATAGCTGCTGAGTCTCAGCAAGATATAATAAGTCATATAGAGCAGTCACTTAGGCTGCTCTTTTTATTGTTCTTGCACTTGTTACCCAGAGAGGGCAAAGAGAGCAGAGATCATTGAGAATGGAGTTTTACCACGCCGTCATTCCGACAGCAAGGAATGCAAAGCATTCAATGCGAGATCTGGAATCTCCTGAGGATAGCAAAGATCACCATAACACGTAACTCGTAACCAGTAATCCATAACTCATAACCCATAACCCGTAACGCATAACACACATCACACTCTATACACATCAAAGAACAAAAAAACATCCCTCTACTTGGTTACGGTTGACAAATCAGTTGACAAGCCAGATATTTTTTCATGTCAATGGCATAATTGTGGCATATCGCCATACTGGGATGTCGATTGTGATCACGAGATCGTTCTAATCTCTACTTCCAGCTATACCCAAGGACTTCCCACAGTTCTCTCATGACCCGCAGGGGTTGATTATGAGAGGATTATAGGATTATCAGCAAAGAATATAATCCAGAACCTACACTAACAGGTAGATTCGAGGGATAGCCGTGATGGGGAGACTCATCGCTCCTTCTCCCCTTGCCGGAGTCCCCAAAATGGAGTTTGCGGAGCTTTCGGGTGGATGCGGGAGAGGACTAAAATGAGGAGCTGTATGTGCTTACATCAACAAGGGATTATCATCATAAGATCATTGCCCTGGCAACTCCGATAACTACACCGATTTATCCCCATCTCCAAATGCGTTGATAATCTGTTTCATGTACATTCTAATCTTAGTTTGACTTTGCTTTCATCTCTTGAGCTTCTCGAATACCCGGGTGTTCTCGAAGTGAAAGTGACTTGAGACTCGATAAACAAGTGTGCATCAGAAGTGAACTGTGTCACTTCACTATGCTTTTTCTCTCAAGCTCAAGTGGGTCGAAATAGTCCTTGACTTGATATTCACTATCTGTCAGCCATATTTATAAGCTTGTTGATAACACAGTACACTATGATAATGTAGGTTAGAATAATCAGAAAATTTTTGTTGACAGCACAAAACAGATCTAGTAATTGTGAATATTGGAGATGCACATGGATTTCTTTGATCTACTGTTGGTTTTTAACGCAGAGTATCCTTTACAGCATGACAATGATCTGTCTTCAGCCATTAGAGGACTGTGGGGCAGAAGTCTAAAGAAGCTGTACTGCTTACAGAAGCAACTGGATTGCAGAGGTTGCAGCATGGAGAATTGCACCTACTATGTGCTATTCGAGAAGAAATTCAGCTCAGCAGAGCAATACCATCCATACATCATTCAAGCCCATTCTCAAGCTCCTAACCGGATCGAAGCCAAGTTTAAATTCTTTGGCTGGATATGCAACCACTACGAAAAAGTGATCTTCTCTCTGCTTAATCTTCACAACACCACTCTGATTAGAGGTGGCACTTCAAGCAAGATAAGCTTGCAACAAATATATGACGGGTTGGGGAACCTAATGTATTCTGGAGAAGATACCGGAATTACTCGCCCAAAACTTATCAAGCTCAGGTTCAAACCCCAGATAGCGGATGAAGTGGAACTGATCCTCAAGACTCCTTTGCGGCAGAAGAACCAGGGGCTGCTAATGGACAGATTTGCCTGGGAGCCTTTTGCCAAGAGCTTGATTCATAGGATACGCAGTCTTGATAACCACTTCAATAACAACAATCTTAACATACCTTTGGATATTGACATCAGTGGAGTAGAAATCCTACACAATGATACCTGCTGGAGTGAAAAAATCAGAGTGTCATTCCGTCAAAATGAAAAAATGAGTATTGGAGGTTTGATCGGATCTGTCAGATTAAGGGGAATATCTCCGGACATGATTGCGGTTTTGAAGCTTGCCCGCCATCTACACGCCGGCAAGCAATGCTCTTTCGGAAATGGTGAGATAAGCTTGAGAAATTTGTCAGATCAAAAAGATGCCCCTGCATAAATATGCATAGAGAGCAAATCAAAACCACAAACAGGAGGTTTAATGCATATTGACATAACGATCGAAACCCTTTCCACCTTGATTATCACCCTGGGCCTAAGGCCTCAGGAAGAGACTAACTACTAAATCAAACGGGAGTACCTCTATGAGCCTTACCATCCATCATGTTGTCTTTGCCGCCCTGATGCACGATATCGGTAAAGTAGTGCAAAGATCGGGAGCGGCAGACGTAAAAATGTATCTCTCCAAGTGCAGGAAAAATCCCCAAACCGGTGTCTTGGGTTACAAGCATGCAATGTGGACAGCGGATTTCTTATCTCGCCACCCGCTTGATCTCCCTGACCAAGAGTGGGATTCGATTGTAGAGCTTGCCGGTTCCCACCACTGTAAAGACTCTTGGAAGATGCACAATTACGATGTTTACCTGGATATGATTATGCAAGCAGATCATATATCATCCAGTTGGGATCGGGAAGATCCAGAGGAGGCCGCAAAGGATGCCCGGCGCTATCTGAAGGTGCCTCTATACTCAGTTTTTTCCCGGATGAATGCAACAGCGCAGCCGCAAAACCAGGCCAGCACGCATTGGACCTATCCTATCGCCAAACTCGGGGCGGACAGCGTGCATCCAAAACCTGACCAGGAGCTGAAAGATCAAAGTGTAGCCTACAGGGATCTACTGGACAGTTTTGAAAAGGAATATGCGTACCTATGTGATCACTTCAACGGGCTCTGTGACACACCGAGTTTTGTCACTGATTACTTTCCTCAATTCATCGATGCTGTAGATAGCCTCTTGCAGCGATATTTCTGGTGTGTCCCGGCAAACACCATGGAAGCATGTCCGGTGGGATCTTTGTACCATCATCTTCATAACAGCGCCACCATTGCTGGAGCCATGTTTGCCCGCCATGTCTGTGGTGATTCTGCACCAGAGCATCCGTTTATGATTATCTCGGCAGACCTGAATGGAATTCAAAACTATCTCTATGATCTAAACCCGGAAAACTCCACCAAGGCCAGCAAGCTTCTGCGTTCCCGCTCTTTCCAAATCCAAATGATCCTGGAAATGGCGGCTGAAAAGGTGATAACAGAATTGGGACTCAGCCGTATGAATGTGTTTTCTGCTCATGGCGGAAAATGGTTTTTGTTGGCTAATCATTCCCCTGACAACGAAAGTAAACTCTTGGAGATCAAACGCCAGCTTAATCAGGAAATGTTTGAAAGGTTTCTGGGATCGGTGAGTATAAACCTGGTGTGGGATACAAAGATTGGTCTGGCTGATCTGAATAAGCATCACTTCTGGTATACCATGCAGCTATGTTTTGATGGTATGGAACGGGAAAAACACGCCAAGTTCATTTCTTGTTTTCAAGAAGATGGGACATGGCGGCCAGATGACTTCGTGATCAGCGGTGAAGACATCTACAATGACCAAATCTGTGACTTTTGCAAGCGCCGCAACAGCGATTCCCAGTCCGTCGATTCATACCGTAGATACGAGAGCCCGGAAGATACTGATACAAAGATCTGTCAGCATTGCCTTCAGGAAGTACGTCTAGGCCAGAAGCTTGCCACTGCAAAGCATTTCCGAATCTGGCAAGGAGATCCCATCGAGGAAAGCTTTATCAGCTTTGGAGGGATGCACTTTGGTCAAGCTAAGCCTGGGGAATTGGAACACCCCCGCCCCGGCTCCCGCTACTTTACTATTGAGGAAGATGGGGCTACTCTTCAGTTTCCTATGCGGTATCTTGCCTCTCAAGTTCCAACACAGGATGATAGGGTCTGCACTTTTGAGAATATCGCTGAACAAGCTCAGGGCTTGAAAGCCAATGCCACCCTCAAAGGTGATGTGGATAACCTGGGCTATATTATGAGCAGATGCTGGCCCCGCAACGATGCTGGGGATCCTGTATACTCTATCACTGATTTCAGCACTCTCTCATTTATGATCGACTACTTCTTCAGTGCCAGTCTACCCAATCTGATCCGGGCTAAGTATCCAGACTCCATATACACTGTCTATTCAGGTGGGGACGACTTTTGTCTGGTGGGCGCATATGACAAGGTAATCGACTTTGCCAAGGAGCTGAACCAGCAGTTTTCCAGATTTTGTGCTCAGAATCCAGCCCTGCATTTCTCGGCAGCCATTACCCTTTCTCATCCCAAAGAGCCGGTAAAATTCGTTATAAACTCCACCAACGAGAGGCTTGATGATGCCAAACATGAACCCGGGAAAAACAGCTTGAATCTTTATGAGACAGTAGTACCTTGGTCTCAGGTTGCAAACCTGATGGAATTTTCTGATAACCTCTTGAAGTGGTTGGATAATGGCGAGATCACCTTGCAATTTCTCTACCGGCTACTAGCTTATCACCAAATGTATCTGGAAACCCGCAAGAACACCACTAACCTTCGAAATTACCTGTATGACTCACTCCTGAGCTACGATATCAAGAGAAACATCGAAAAGGAAAGAAATGGCCAGATCGCCAATCCTGAACTGGTTAACACTTTAAAAAACCTAACCGGCTTACAAGAGGGCAGCATGATGCAAAACCTGAGAATCCCTCTTTGCCACGCAATTTATAAACACAGAAAAAGATAAATGGAGGTTCCCATGTACGAAAGACAGAATGACAGAAGACCAGATTCTCAACCAAGAGAAAAGTTTGGACCCTTCTTTGATAAGGACGGCTCCCTAATTCTGGATTGGGTGGGGAAGAAAGCAGAAAAAACCAGCCGGGATATCTGCAGCGCAGAAAATGGACTTACAGCCACCGGCTTGAGGAATTTTTTCAACGAGTTTCTGAGAATCAAGGGCTTACCTGCTGAGCATAAAGAGGAAAAAATAGTGCTTGTTAAGCTACTAATAGCCAAAGTTAACTACAAGAAACTGAATAAAAAAGCCCCGGATATATTCGCCAGGTTTGTCACGGAATTGGTCGAGGAAATTGGAGACAGTCTGGATAGATTCGAGAAGGCCTGCATGATCATGGAAGCAATTGTGGGCTTTAACCCCAAAAAGTAAATCAGAGGAGATACAAAATGTTAAAATCTACTATCATCACCGGACAAATACTGCTCAAGAGCGGATTGCATATCGGCGGCAACAAAGACACCATGCAAATTGGTGGAATCGATAATCCTGTAGTAAAAAACCCCCTTACAAATCTTCCTTACATACCGGGATCATCCTTGAAGGGGAAAATGCGGTTCTTGTTGGAGCACTACTACGATCTTGTCTCAGACGGGAAAGTCACCAGAATCAATAGCACGGGCAAATTGGGCTGGAAGCACAACAAGGTCGCTGTTATTTTTGGGCATCTCGAACACAATGAAAGCACACCTACCAAACCCACAAGAGTTATCTTCTCAGATTCCAATATTATTGGTGCCATCGGAGACAATGGAGAATTGATAGATGACAAGGAATCTCTGAAAGAAAAGATGCTTTCCAGCTTTGTAGAAGCAAAAACTGAAGTTGCTATAAATAGGTTAACGGGCACAGCCCAAAATGGAGCTCTTCGTACGATCGAGCGTGTCCCCGCAGGAGTAGTGTTTGATCTTCATATAGTCCTGAAGGAATACGATGCTGAAGCAGACTCTGACCATTTGGAAATCCTGAAAAAAGGACTGAAGCTATTGGCAAATGATGCATTGGGCGGATCTGGTTCCAGAGGTAGCGGGAGGATTGAATTTCGGGATCTGCGTATCAATGGAGAGGAAGTGAATCTGGACGCCGTAACCTTGTAGGAGGTAATAGTGCACACCTATAAAATCACTTGGACCCCCCGGTCGCCGTTATCAACGCCACTGCAGAGCGACACCATCTTTGGGCATCTGTGTTGGGCGGTAACGTACCTCTGGGGTCAGGAAAGCTTGATCGCACTGCTGGGTAAGCTGCGAGAAAACCCATGTTTGGTTTTATCCTCAGCATTTCCCGCGGGTATGCTGCCTATCCCGGACATTCCGGTCAGAAACAAGTTGTTGGATCAGATAAAGATGAAACTGGGTTCAGATGAGGATCTACGGGGATGGATCAAACAGAACGCCCTTGAGCATCCCTCTGATCTTGATTACGCCATTGTCCAGAAGCAGATCAGGAAGGACAAATGGCTCGCTATAGCTGACTTGGCACAATCTGGCTTTGTGTATGATGTCCAGGTCTCTCTATTCAAACGAGCCTATAAGAAGATGCAGGATCTCCTGATGCAAAAAAGCAAACGCAGCCACGAATTGCCAAAAAGCAAAGACGAAGTGCGCAGCATTGAATTTCACAACATGATCGATCGCCAAACGGGCACTACCAGCGGCAGTGGAGAGCTCTTTGCCAGCCCAACCACTTTCTTTCACAACCGATGCTTCGAATCCTGGCTGAGTACTGATGTTTATGATCTCACCAAGTTGCAAGACCTCTTCAGCTATATCGCAGTGCACGGCTTTGGTAAGGATAAGAATACCGGGAAGGGCAGATTTGAGATCAAGGTGGATGAATTCTCGTGGCCTTCATGCCCCGGGTTCAATGCCTATCTGAACCTGTCCAATATGGTACCCGCTACCTCAGATAGCATTCTGGCGTCTTATCGAGGGCAAACCAAGTTTGGAAAGATTGGCGGGGACTTCGCCACCACAGCCACTCCCTTCAAGTATCCTGTGTTTGTAATCGAGCCCGGAGCCGTGTTTTTTGCCGGAGAAGGCCAGCAGCCTCCCCGAGGGAGTTTGTTGGACAAAATCCATCCCAATCCAGATATCGTACAAAACCTCTATTGCTACTCTCTACCCATTATGATCAAGGAGAGTTGAGATGAAAAGCAGAAACTACAAGTTCAAAATCCATCCGATCACGCCTTTCCATATCGGAAACGGAGACGTACACGATCCCTTGAATCTGGTGATCAAGGACAATATGGCATATTTTCTGAACCAATTGGAATACATCCGCTTTCTGCTGGCCAAAGATGCCAGGCTGCTGCAAGCCAAGCTCGCAGTTTCTGACATCAAGCAGATACAACAATACTTCCATGAGGCTTTTAATCCAGCCCAGAAGCAATGCTATTACTTCTCATATCCGGTTAGTGAAGCTATCTGCAAAGACTATGCAAAGAAAATGCAAAACTTACAGGCTGAAGGTTTTGTGCATGCTTTTATCCGCTCCCAATTGAGTAAACAGCCCTATATCCCAGGTAGTTCCATCAAAGGGGCTTTTCGCACTGCCATCCTGTCTCATTATCAGCACGAAAAACCTCAGGTCAGTCTCAGAAATACCGATAGGGATGATCGTAGGATTCAGGCGGAACACTTAAATTATTGGAACTACGATAGAAACAGAGACGACATACCTTCGGATCCGTTTAAGTTCATCAAATTTGCGGATACACCATGGTCCAATGAGTGGATGGGAATCTTCGAAATTGGTGTAACTGAGCCCCCAGCCGCTCTTGACCGGCAAGCCAATCCATTTTTCCGGGCTGGAGCCAGTCCTATGCGTAGAAAAGAGGCAACCCTGCCCATTCTGATGGAGATTGCACTATCAAAACCAGGTAGATTTATTGAGTCTGATCTCAGCATTGCTGTAACTGATACCAAGAATAGAGGGATTGCCAAGATACAGCCCAAAGGAGTGGATGATCTATCTCCACTGCTGGATATGGTAAGGCAATACTATCACGCTCAATTGGAAAAGGAAAGCACCTTCTACAGCAGATTGGATGGTAAAGCCAAGCAAAACTATGAAGTTATCACTAAAGCTCATGCCAGCCTGAAAGCCCATGAATGCATGATCAAGCTGGGACAGGGTTCCGGGCAAAACTATTGCTCTTATGCAGCTATGAACTACAATCCCAAGACCAGAAAGCTTTGCTATAATCTTCCCATGGGTTGGATGAAGCTAAGCTTTGATTTGGGAGGATAGGTGAAGAAAGCCCAAATCTTCGTTTCGACCCAGCAGAACACCGTAAATGTGTTTCCCTTGTTGATGGAAGAGTTTGGCCAATGCATGCCAGTGGTTGTCTCGTCCCAGGTAGCCTTGAACAACCACTGGACTGCAAACCTTGAGTTTGTTTTGAGGCACAAGGGATTAGATGTTATCCATCACCACCTCAGTGACATCGAGGAAGAAGATAGTCAATCCGTTGATGCAATCGTCAGGCTACTCAGTAGCTACGATGAAGTCTATTTCAACATCAGCGGAGGAAAGAAAAACCTGATCTTGCTCCTCTTGGATGCCTATCAGACCAGAAACAACCCCCAGGACAGGCTTATTTATGTGGATAACAGACCCACGGCCGTCAAAGTCTTCAGGGGCTACAAGTTGATTGCCAGCCATCCGGTACGTTTCACATTGCATTTGGAGGACGTCTTGAACCTCTATGGCTATACCAAGCTACAGACCCCGGCCAAAGATGTTGTAGCTCAGCCAGCGCCCTCAACCGATACCAGAATGTCGGCTCTTAACAAGTATTTTTTACAGGACCCGGTGTTTATCAGGTTTTTATACGCTTATTTCGGTAAACAGGCTACTGAGTTCGACGACAAAGCCAAGCTTAAAGACAAAATCTCACAGGTGCTGCGGGAGCACCGGCCCACCCTCGAACAGTGCAAAGTCTATATGGACAAGGATCATAAGCTGGGATACGAGACTCTGTTTCAGGATATCTACGCGCTTAAAGCGCAACTGCAAGCTGAAGGTAGAGCGGCTGAAAAGTATGAACTGAACAAGATCTGGAGAAAATGGACTCAACTTGCCAATGCGGATGAGATCTTTAGAAAACACTGGATCGAAGTTAAGAAGAAATTGATCAACATTCTCCAGGACATGATCCACCAGGACGATTGGATTCTGTTCACAGATCAGGATCAGATCAGGAATATTGTGAAAGCTTGCGATGCGATCACTGGCGAAACACATGAAATTCCTAATCTCCTTACCAAAAATGAGGCAGTCAAGCTGTTGCAATTAGGGAAGAAGCATGGTGACATGTTTGAAGCCATGTTCCGTGATCTGATACAGCGCACTTTGCCTGATAAACAGAGCAGGTTTGAAAGCAATGTCAAGGTATATCCCCTGGGCTATGATGATGCAGGGAATGCTTTCTATCAGGACTTTCAGGAAAGTCAAAACCTGGTCGAGTTTGATGCTGTATATGTCACTGACTATGGAACCCTTGTTTGTTTCGAATGCAAGACTTTCGGGTTTGGTGGGGATTTGGTCAAAGCCAAAGATCAATCCTCCCATCTTCATGGTGGAGTCTTCAGCCTAATTGTGCTTGTCACCCACTTACAAAAGCAACACCTGGATGATCCAGAAATGAAAGATGTATTACCGATAGCATTGATGGGACAATTGGAATCTGTAAAGAAATACAGGGTGGAAATCTGGTATTATGATGAAATAATCAAAAACCTAAGCCAGCTGTAAAAAAGCCAGAGCCACTTTGAATAATGAGGTGGCTCTGGCATGAGTTTCAGGAACTACTTCTTTACAACTTTTATCACTTCAAGCGCAGTGGCTGCTACTATCACGACTATCTTCAGTATTCTTATCATTTCTTTTACCTCCTTTTTTAGATTTGAATCTCCAAAACCTGTAGGGAGTTCTTCCGGTTGTGGGGTGAGGGCCCTACACCCCCACCCCGTTCGGAGTTGACTATTTGCTGTGGATTCTCCTGTGCTGAGCAGCAGATACCACGGTTAGATTTGAAGGTCGATTGTCAGTTTTTACGCCATTTACATGATGAACATGATTACCAGGTCGGATTGCTCCTCCCATTTTATTAGCTGCTACGGTGCGATGGGTAAACTTCCAGCCGGAGCCGGAGTTGTATTGGCGATAGCCGTTGTAAGATCTGAATTTTGCCATGATGGCCTCCTTTTTTTGTGTTTCTAATCATGTATATGAGGCTTTATGATCATGGTCTGACATAAAAGTTTATGTCCTGCTCTCCAATATTGTATCCAGGCTATAGACTTTGCGATACTTGGGGTGTTCAGCATTGTACTGATAATGGTATATGTCGATTGGCAAGAAATGCCCGATAGCTATCCCCAGGGCCATGCACAATGCTGTGGGTGCAGTTTGAAAGAGATGGATTCTTCTCCAGCTATGCCCTTTTCTGGCGTGGTTTAAGATTGAATTGATCTCCTGAGCCCAGGGCAGCCAGTTTTCATTCACATCCAGCACGCCTTGCTTATGCTTGGCTTGGATGATCAGAAAATTATCGAGCTTGAGATGCTCTTTACAGTATTCAGTGACATCCCCTTCCAGAACATGGCTGCCTAAGTACAGGATCAATGCCAATTCCCTGCTTTCGGGGCTGTTGACCTCCAGTTTCCCTGTCACCTTCTGGCATTCTTCCATGCTACATGACACATTCTTCAATTCTCTGGCGTTGTTCTGGCCGTATAAAGTGAAGACCGGTTTGTAAGTGGAATTGGAGAAATCAAGCTGTAAGATCTCAATCGCCCGTTTGAACCCGAAGATCGCTCCGATCCCAAACTGCAATGATCCGATCTGTCCCGCATAGAACCACAATGCTCGTTTGGGACTGAGCTTATCTTCCAGATTATCAAAACAGTCTCTTACTTTGGTTTGCAGATAGTCCTGCCAGTATGCTTGCTCAAATCTCAAGCCCTCTATGCTGTGGATAGCCAAATCATTAGATGTGATGCCATACCAGTCTTCCAGGTCCGCATAACTGAACCATTCGTAAGTTTCCTGCACCTTTGTTTCAATCAGACTCTGCCAGCGTTTGAGTTCATTTGGCGAACCACAATACTGCACTAATGGCAGAGGAATAATCTCACCATTGAGCCATTTGCTCAATGTGCTGCAATTGGCCACACGGTAGATCAGGCGCAAGCCCTGTGCCTTGCAGCATGCTGCCTTTTCTGGCAGACCTTCAGCCCTGGTGATCTGACCGTTTGGCTGGACAATCCCACTGAAGGCGATATTCACCCTGGGGTCTTCGCCCTTGTCCAGCAAGGCAGCCATGGCGGCCAATTGCCAGGAGCTTCCTTCAATAGCCGTATCAAAGCCAATCAAGCAACTCTTACCGCTGAGATTGCTCAAATGATCGCATTCGCTTGAACCTTGGCCGGTAAGCGCAATTGCCTTAAGCTTGACGCTTGGCAATATGTAAACTATTGCTCTGGCTATGGAAGCCCGGCCTGAAGGTTCCACTACCGGAAACAATGTAACTTTGGGAGGATGATCTGGGATTGTCGCCAGTGCATCAGGAGCGAATCCAGTCATATCGCTTAGTTCTTGTGTGAATAGCTTGTTTTTGGTCATCCAGATCAGCGCCGCAAGCCTCAAAGACGAATCCTGTGCGCTTTCAAACAGCCGTAGTACCAATTCTGCATCCGAGAACTCGACCCTCTCTTGCACTATGTACTGCAGTGCAGCATCTATCCTGCAACCATGTCCCTGATGCAAAGTTGTTAGTGCGGCTTCCCGGAAGGACGGCATTTGTTTATTCCTTGATGGTCTTCAGGTTGATGTCCAGGAATCTCTGTGCTTTCAGGGTAGAGACGGGCAGAAAGCTTGCCAAGATCAAGCTCTCCGGCAAAATCCCGCGAAACACCACGATATCTCCGCAGCGCACTTCCGCTTTCTGGGACACATAGCCCTGATCCGGGCTCAGAATCAATTCGTGCCGCTCATTCTTATGAAGAGTGTATTCTTTGGCAAAGTATACATTCTCATCCTGCTGTCTGCGTAGCACCTCAAACGCTCCTGCCACACCAATATCCGCTGCCGCCGCTGGTATCACCGCAGCTGCTTCCCGCTCATATTGCAAGGAGATCTGGGGAATCCACAGGGGTGCCGAAACTTGCCGGGATCGCAGCCCCAGAGTCTGCTCATGCTCCAAGATTCTGAAGAGATTATCTGGATGTTTGAGATCTGTGTTCTTTAGTGAGGCCTGAGCTCGAGATTGCTGAAGCTGAGCCTTGATTGCTATAAAGACTTCTTCATCCACTGCGGAGATAGGAATCCCCTCCCTCACCTCATCTGAGCTCAGGAGGAAGCTATTGTCCATCTCCAGTAAGTAGATGGAAGATCCTGCCCGAATCAACAGATCATATTCACTGGCAAAAGCCGTAAAAGGGCTGATCTTAAAGGCCTTGTACATGCCATTTGGCGCATCTTCCAGGATCAGGCACCAGATCTCATACTTACCTGCTTCCACCACGATGATGTTACCCTCGGCTTCAGTAAAAACCACCCTGTTGTCCTCAAAGCTGAAGTTTTCATCTTCGGGCAGATTGATTTCCTGCATTTCAGATTCGGGTATGTCCTCAACTCCGGACTTCAAGCTGGCAAGGTAAACTTCGTATAGCCGTTCTTTATTCATGTCGTTCATATTTTTCCTCCCGTGGTATGCGTATGCCCCATTTCCCTATATGTCCTCAACACAGGGCAGTTCTGACATAAATCTTGCAGATATTTCCAGATAAACAGCTTGCCTGCAGTTTCGCTGATCTCGTGTGTCTCCATCGTCTGCTTGAGTTTATCCCTGGTTCGCTTATGCAATTGATACACATTGTCCCTACTTTCATCTGCCAACCTGGCACTACCTGCTTTGCTACCTGACTCCAGGTCGTGGCACAGTACATTCAATTCCCGTTCCTGCCAGTTATCTTTAATCATCTGCTTCAAGAGTAGGGCCTGCTTTCTTTGGGATATGTTGTATTGTATCGTTTCCAGGGACTTATAGGTATTCTCTCCTCGAACGTCCACCCATGTTTGGGGATATTCATTGTGATTATTACCCATGGTCTCGCATAGGTCTGTCAAACACTTCAATAAGATTATACTGGTGGTTTTGAACAAGTAGCGGTGAAAATGCTCTGGTTCATACTCCATACGCTTTGATTCAAGTTTCGACTTGATCTCAAGCATTTTTTGCAAAAGTAATCCCATCAGGCAGTAGTTCAGATCATTAAAACTGTATTGTTGTTGCCGGGCGAGTTCCAGCACTAGCTTGAATTGCGCAACCCTTGCCTTTGAATGTAGACAGGTCCTCATCCACGCTTTAACCATGTCCAAGGTGGTCCTGTCTCTGTCCAAAACATCTGGATTACTCAGAGCGCGCCAAAATGCTTCAGCCAGATCAGAAAGACTGTGTTCATACATTTTTCCCATAATTCACCCCATTCTTTTGCTTGGGGCAAGCTGCCAGCTCTTCATTTTTTTGTCAAACCAAACCTTAAGCCGAGCATATTCATTCATGAGGCCACATCCACAAGATGTTCTTAAGATAAGCTGCTTTTCACGATTCATTAGTAATATTAACAAGGAGGTTATGACATGGCACAGTTCATTGACTTAGCAGAGTCCGTCGCAAGTACAAGCGAGTCTGAAGCAAACCCATTTCACGGTGTTCGATTGCGCTTTAACTCAGCCTTTCTCGCAGAAGATTTTGCTACGGCCGAGACTGTATGTTTGCAAGCGCTTGAGCTGGGTAAACTCTCTGATAATGAGATAGAAGAACTGCTCCGCTATCTGAGAATGTTGGGTAAGGGGCAATTTGCTCTGGATACCTTGAACAAGGCCTTGTCCCAAAGACCGGATTTGGAAAGGCTCCAGATGCTCAGGCTGGATTTGTTGCTGCAGCTTGGAAAACTTGATGAATATGAGCAGCTCGTCAAGCATGCATTGGAGCTTTTTCCCCATAACGATTCATTTTACCGGCAATACCATGACTTCTTGCAAGTCAATTCACGGGTCGAAGAGGCTGAAAGTGTTATCCAACAAGCCACTCAGCACGGAATAACCCTTTTTCAGCAAGCACACCAAGCTTCCCCTGATGAGCCTGAGGTTGATAATCCTGAAGTATCTGACGCATCACTACAAGGCTTCATGCAGCTGTTTGCCGGACGTGAAAATGCCTACGCCCGGCAATGGCTCAACGATCAGGGGCAAAGCGGCTATACTCTGGTAAATGAACCCTTAACCATGCAAGCACTCCGGAACCATATCCTGGGCAACTATACTTTGGGGATTTACCAACTGGATTCTCAAAGTAAAGTGGGGTGGATAGTTTTTGATTTGGATATTGGTAAAGAGCAGCAAATTGATCTCATCAATCCAGAGTTTATGAGCTGGGCCAACGCATTAATACTGGAAAAAACCCAAGAGATTGTCCAACTATTGGCCTTCCACCATATCCCCTGTTCTGTTGAAAACAGTGGTTACAAGGGTTACCATATCTGGGTTTTTCTGGAACAGCGGATCAGTGCCAGCCTTGCCAAAGCCTTCGCCGAGAGAATTGCCGCCCAGATTTCGCTGGAAGTGCTTCCTTTGCAATTGGAAATCTTCCCTAAACAGACTAAGCTAAAACAGGGCTATGGAAATCTGGTCAAATTGCCCTTTGGTATCCATCGGCGTTCCGGTAAGCTGAGCACTATGCTGGATACAGATCATAACCCTCTGTCTTTGGCAGATTTCCTGGTGCAAGTAAAAAAACTGGATTCTCAGACCTTCATTGCAGCCTTGAACAGCTTGGGATACATTAACTCCGAAACTCCAGAACCACCAATTAACCTGCAAATCCTCAATAATCCACCCGTAACCATTGATCCAGATCCAGAAGAAGACATTGAGTGGCTGTGCTTGAAACAGAACTGCTATGCTCTCAGCTGTATTGACAACCTGATCAAGACCAGAAGAAGTATCACCGGAGCGCAGAAGAACGCCTTGCGCTATACGGTAGGATATCTGAAAAACGGCCCCGCCATTGTGAACAAACTGCTTTCCCAATGTCACAATATCAGTACTGAAGACTACATGAAATCAGGCTTCAAGGGTAATGCCAGCGGTTGTGCAAAAATCCGCAATGCGCTTTCCTCCGAGATTGATGTCTCCATGTGTAACTGTTCTTTTGAAAGCACATCAGCCGCCTATCTGAATCCTTTATTACATCTTGCCAGCCTGGCTGTATCAAGCTCTCCTGTCGCCGATCTCAACGAGCTCAAACTAAAGGAATTGGTCGACAACTACTTGCGCCTTCTCAAAAACCACAAGGAGCTAACACACCAGTTGAACACCACAGAATCGCAGATAATGAAGGTTTTTGATTATACCGGAATTGACCATATTAATACCGACTACGGCGTTTTGTGTTTTGATCAGTCCAAACACGAACTTACCCTAAATCTTATGGTCTCACCAAAACCCGAACTATGAGGAGCAGATTATGTTGGGAGCATCAATTACACAAGCACTATCACTGAAGAACGAAGGCAACTATTCTGAAGCAGCAAGCCTGTTGGAATCTATCTTTACCCAGGATGATATGACCGTGGATCCTTACACTATCTCTTCTTTGGTATACTGCTACAGCAAAACCGATCAACACAATAAGATCATCGCTTTTCAAGAAACTCTCGAGAAAAATGGTGTTTGCAATGAGCAAGTAAAAATTGCTGCAGCCTGGGCGATTTATCATCTGCATTTCAAGAATCTGAAGCTTATGCCGGCTGAAACTGCCCTTGAACTGATCGAAAGAATCAAACAGCTCTTTCCTCAAATCCAAAGCCTGCACCCCTTGCCTTTGGCTGTGATGAAGTATATCTCATCTATAAACGATACATCCTCAGCTTTCAAATTGAACCTCTTGAACCTTGTTAATCCAGAGTTGCTAGATCCAAATCCAAAGCACTTTGCCGGGAAAGCTCAGCCTTTCAGCTCCGATAAAGAGTTGTTTCTAAATCACTATAGCAAAGCCCTGTTCTGCGAATCTGATTTTCAGAGGTGTGCCGATGTTTGTCAGCAAGCCCTCAGCTTGAATCTGACCCAGAAAATCTGGTTTGAACGCAGGTATGCCATGTGCCTGGCCAAGACCGGCAGGATGGAGGAAGCATTTGCTTTGTATCAGAAAATAGCTGCGCAAAAAGGCGAATGGTACATATACTACGAGACAGCCCTGGCCGCCTTCAGATTGCAGGATTTATCCAAGGCTGAGCTTTATGCACATCAGGCTCTTGCCGCCCCTGGGAAAATTGAAACGAAAATCCACCTTTGGGAGTTGCTGCGCGATATTATGCTCCACAACAATAGTTTCGAGCCTGCCACAGAATTACTGACTTTGATTGCGGCCATAAAACACCAGATGCATTGGACGATATCATCCGAACTACAAAAAGAGCTGGAATCCTACAATATCTCCCTGGAGCGGCTTCCCAGTTTCAAGGATATCCACAGGTCTATCCGATCGAAGCTATCTGATCAAACCGAATCCAAATCATCCAATCCTGGAACGATTTCAAAGCTCCTGCCAGGGGCTGTGGCTGGATTTATCACTTCGGGATCATTTTCTTACTATTTCCGATCCTCAGATTGTCATGGCTTTACACCCGTCTTAAATGCCCAAGTGAGCTTTGATTTGGTCGATAGCTTCGATATCAAAAAACAGCAGAAAACACAACGTGCGGTTCGTATAAGGCTGATAAGCTGATGGCTGTCGTATACATTGCAGATCAGGGAGCATCGGTTTCAAAGAAAGGAGACCGTCTCTATGTTTATAAAGGAGCAATGCTGCAGAAGTGGTTCCATACCAAAGACATTTCGTCACTTATCCTGGTAGGAAACATTACCTTGAGCTCCCAAACTCTCACATACCTGCTCAAACATAGGATAGATACGGTTTTCCTGACCTATTATGGCCGCTACAAAGGCAGGCTGATCAGTGAGTTTGGAAAAAACATCGCCCTCAGAATCTCACAGTTTACATACTTGGCAGAGCTGCCAAACCGGGAGGAATTGGCAGCACTTTACATCATCGGAAAACTGTGCAATATGCAAAAGCACCTTGCCATGCGCAAGAAGAAAAACGCTCATCCAGCCCTCGCAGATGCCATTCTCAAAAACTCGGCAATTTTAGAACGACTCCAGTCTGGCTCCATGGACCTTGCGGTGCTCAGGGGTTTTGAAGGTATTGCCAGCAAGAACTATTTTGCTGCATTCCCGTACCTCATTTTTCAATCCCAGTTTCCTTTCACAGGTAGAAATCGCAGACCCCCGAAGGACGAAGTAAACTCTTTACTGTCCCTGGGCTATACATTTCTGATGAACCAGGTTATGAGTGCCGCAAACATTTGCGGGCTTGATCCCTACTACGGTGCTCTGCATGATCTTTGTTACGGAAGGCAATCACTGGTTCTGGATATTATGGAAGAGTTTCGGCCCCTGGTCGACAATCTGATCATCACCCTGATCAATAGAAAGGAAATTCGCCCCGAACACTTTCGCTACAACCTGATCCCGGATGACGAATGCGAACCAGAGGACTTGGATCAGGATTCCCGTCTCTTACCGGTTTCCTTGACTCAGGATGGCATGAAAATCCTGATTACGGCTTTTTCGCGCATGGTCAACAGCAAGTTTCGCTGCACATCTCCGCAGGGTGAATGGCTCCTGAAAGACATTTTCGTGAATCAAATCCGCAAATTGATCAGGCACTTTGATCGTAAATCAACCTATGAGAGTTTCAGATGGCAGTAAACAAAAGCTTGTATCTGGTTTGCTTCGACATCGTCGAGAATAAATGCCGTTACAGAATAGTCAAAATCTTGCTGAAATATGGCTTCCGGGTGCAAAAAAGTGTCTTTGAATGCAGCCTGAACGATAAACAATTTCTTGACATGAAACATGAGATTGAAACTAAGATCAACTTCACACAGGATAGCGTGCGCTATTACCAGATCTGCAAAAAATGTGCCGGCACAATCCAGATCTCGGGCCTGGGCGTATTTATCGATGATGAGGAGCTGATAATTGTTTAATGTGATTTTTCCATGCCACAGAGGTGATCCATGACCCGCATTCTCCAGCCCCGTTGCTGGCTCAGTTTAGATAACCATCTGCGGGTGCTCATGTTATACAAACCTTCTGTGCCACCTGAGTCAAATTCACGGGGATTACTGCATCTCTCTGTCTATTCTGCAAATAGCCCATACCTCCTTGATATGATACCCATCCCCACTACCGGTTTTTCCCATCACGGATATTTTGGGCTGGACAAATTCTTCTCCTTTAACAGATTGGAAACGGCACTATAAGAATGCCATTGACCCGATTGAGGGGATTGAGACCCTTCATTGTCAAGAGGTGAGAAATCAAGCAGGAACCCGTCAATATAAGAATGCCATTGACCCGATTGAGGGGATTGAGACCCTTCATTGTCAAGAGGTGAGAAATCAAGCAGGAACCCGTCAATATAAGAATGCCATTGACCCGATTGAGGGGATTGAGACTCTGGCTGTGCAGCTCTCGCCGCACTCCCAACATTCTCCAAAATAAGAATGCCATTGACCCGATTGAGGGGATTGAGACACAAGTAGCACATTGGCCATTGCGGTCGATACCACCGTCGTGGATAAGAATGCCATTGACCCGATTGAGGGGATTGAGACTCAAGCGCACATTCATCCACCAGCCAGTTCAAAAACTCATAAGAATGCCATTGACCCGATTGAGGGGATTGAGACATCAATTTCACTCTATACACTCGCGGCCTCAATGCCACCGATAAGAATGCCATTGACCCGATTGAGGGGATTGAGACTTTTCACTCTATGTGCTTGGATTAAAATCAGACCATATATAAGAATGCCATTGACCCGATTGAGGGGATTGAGACTATTTTGAATTATAAAAGGGATTATCCGAGCTCTTCTTATAAGAATGCCATTGACCCGATTGAGGGGATTGAGACATAACAGAGTCCAGTGGCACACTAATCAGATAGTATAAGAATGCCATTGACCCGATTGAGGGGATTGAGACTTAGTTGTCAATTTCGATGATGTCGGGGGCATTCACAAAATAAGAATGCCATTGACCCGATTGAGGGGATTGAGACCGGAGACTCCGACGAGATCCGACTTGGCAGCCCCTTAAACATTATAAGAATGCCATTGACCCGATTGAGGGGATTGAGACAGGTTGGCTATCGGTTATCTTGCTTGCAGAGAGATTGTAGATAAGAATGCCATTGACCCGATTGAGGGGATTGAGACCTTAAAAATCCCAGAAGTCTTCGTCGATTATCGTGTAGATACAATAAGAATGCCATTGACCCGATTGAGGGGATTGAGACACAATCTCTCCAGTTTTGATATAGTCTCCAGCTACATTCTTCACGATAAGAATGCCATTGACCCGATTGAGGGGATTGAGACTATTTTTTTCTGGAACGACGTAATCGCCTGGGCGGAGCAATAAGAATGCCATTGACCCGATTGAGGGGATTGAGACACAATCTCTCCAGTTTTGATATAGTCGCCAGCTACATTCATAAGAATGCCATTGACCCGATTGAGGGGATTGAGACTTTGATTGGATTTCCCATGAATTTTTTACACCATTGTTATTATAAGAATGCCATTGACCCGATTGAGGGGATTGAGACGATATTACTACCCCTGGGCGGGGATTCACCTAAACTCATAAGAATGCCATTGACCCGATTGAGGGGATTGAGACTTTCGACTCATAGCCAGATACATATGTGTCAAATGTATTAATAAGAATGCCATTGACCCGATTGAGGGGATTGAGACCCAGCTCTCTACCTCAGTGGTGGGACTGGGGATACCAAATAAGAATGCCATTGACCCGATTGAGGGGATTGAGACGTTGTGGAAATGTTTTCCACGCTCGAGATTTTCTTTAATAAGAATGCCATTGACCCGATTGAGGGGATTGAGACGATTCTTAAATGATTGAATATAATTTACTGTGTTGATAAGAATGCCATTGACCCGATTGAGGGGATTGAGACGTGATTTTTCTTGTTGATTTTCTTGTTGATTTTCTTGGTGATAAGAATGCCATTGACCCGATTGAGGGGATTGAGACACTACGGAGAGGCCTTCCACAATCTCTCCAGTTTTGATAAGAATGCCATTGACCCGATTGAGGGGATTGAGACACGGTGGAGTCGTTCCACCAACTCATGGCGGAAGTGTCTATATAAGAATGCCATTGACCCGATTGAGGGGATTGAGACGTATTTGCCTGACCTGGTGTACTCTACAATCTTTTCAATGTATAAGAATGCCATTGACCCGATTGAGGGGATTGAGACCATTTGTGCCTTGACAATGTCTACTATAAGAATCTTTAACATCATAAGAATGCCATTGACCCGATTGAGGGGATTGAGACTTTATAGTGTATCTTGAATGTCTTTTCGGATAACTTTTCATAAGAATGCCATTGACCCGATTGAGGGGATTGAGACTCTCTATTCCATACACATGCTCTGGAGTATTTTTTATAAGAATGCCATTGACCCGATTGAGGGGATTGAGACTTTAAGATGCCGCAAGAAGAAAACAGAGAAGACCTTGTTAGTATATAAGAATGCCATTGACCCGATTGAGGGGATTGAGACCTAAGTGCATTTAACAAAGTTACTGTTCTTTCTCCGTTCATAAGAATGCCATTGACCCGATTGAGGGGATTGAGACACAAACACAGTTCCAGACTCTTCGACTGGGAAGCGAAGTATAAGAATGCCATTGACCCGATTGAGGGGATTGAGACCTTTTGCAATCTTTTCTATTTCATTTTTAAAGTACTTAGTAGATAAGAATGCCATTGACCCGATTGAGGGGATTGAGACACGAGAGGAACCCCAATATCTGACCATCAGATATGCATACTCAATAAGAATGCCATTGACCCGATTGAGGGGATTGAGACTTAGTCGCTATAGGTTTTCACGAAGATTTCACCTCGTGAGTATAAGAATGCCATTGACCCGATTGAGGGGATTGAGACGAGCCAGCAATGGATTAACATTGAGGGCATATGATACATAAGAATGCCATTGACCCGATTGAGGGGATTGAGACGTAACCAGGTGCTTGCCGCTTTCAAAGTTTAAGGTTCTTACATAAGAATGCCATTGACCCGATTGAGGGGATTGAGACTTAGGATCGGGAACCAACATGATTGCATTGCTGTTATACAGAAATAAGAATGCCATTGACCCGATTGAGGGGATTGAGACATCCAGGGATTTTATATACTCCCTATATGTTTTACGAAATAAGAATGCCATTGACCCGATTGAGGGGATTGAGACTGACCTATTAGGCTCTTTATGTTGTTTGCGTCTACCTCGCATAAGAATGCCATTGACCCGATTGAGGGGATTGAGACCTGTTATACAGAAATGCTCTTGTATAACTATCAAATTCTAGATAAGAATGCCATTGACCCGATTGAGGGGATTGAGACATGTATTTCTTTCCTTTTATATCTACGTATAACCTGTCTATAAGAATGCCATTGACCCGATTGAGGGGATTGAGACTTCTCTGCTCTGTAGGCTTTCGCTTTTGGGTGCAGATTAATAAGAATGCCATTGACCCGATTGAGGGGATTGAGACTCAATACCAAATGTATCAAAGCAGAGCTGCTCTAAACCCATAAGAATGCCATTGACCCGATTGAGGGGATTGAGACGTAGCTGGCAGTTTTGCAGCTTCAAAGTATGCAGCCCAGCCAATAAGAATGCCATTGACCCGATTGAGGGGATTGAGACATAAAGGCTATCTGGGATTTCAACGCTTTTCATCTTCCAAATAAGAATGCCATTGACCCGATTGAGGGGATTGAGACTTTCAATGCTTACAGAGTCTTTGAGGTAAGTGTCTATAAGAATGCCATTGACCCGATTGAGGGGATTGAGACAATTTTTTAGACAAACTTCGTCTCCTTGATTGACAATAAGAATGCCATTGACCCGATTGAGGGGATTGAGACTTAATAGCGTGTGGTGTTAAATTGACTCTTTTCATCGTTCCATAAGAATGCCATTGACCCGATTGAGGGGATTGAGACTTTTTCTGGGATAAATAGCTGGTCAAACTCGACCTGGTGGGATAAGAATGCCATTGACCCGATTGAGGGGATTGAGACTGACCTGTCAAGACCTCTGAGAGCTTATACATTGCATGGAATAAGAATGCCATTGACCCGATTGAGGGGATTGAGACTTGTGCGTGGGGGTGGTGTAATACATAAGCCCGATACCATAAGAATGCCATTGACCCGATTGAGGGGATTGAGACTTTAACATTCGTTATGCTAAGGATTGCTTTCATGTTTTCTATAAGAATGCCATTGACCCGATTGAGGGGATTGAGACTGTCCGCGCAAGCATGAATGTGAAATTGCTGTTTTGATAAGAATGCCATTGACCCGATTGAGGGGATTGAGACCTAACAAGGTCAATCCCGTACTCACGGGAAATCTCTTGGATATAAGAATGCCATTGACCCGATTGAGGGGATTGAGACTCAACCCTTCTACGGGTTCATCAGTTTGCTTCCACCCAGACTATAAGAATGCCATTGACCCGATTGAGGGGATTGAGACTTTTTTGTTGTTTTTAATAAAAATTGGGCACCGACATAAGAATGCCATTGACCCGATTGAGGGGATTGAGACCCATAGGCAGAGCTAAAATCAAGCTGGACGTCTATGCCAAATAAGAATGCCATTGACCCGATTGAGGGGATTGAGACTTGTCTCGTAATAGCGTTTAGTACCAATCTCAGATATTATAAGAATGCCATTGACCCGATTGAGGGGATTGAGACGATGCCTCAGCATCAGCCTCAGCCTTTGCATCAGCCTCAGCCATAAGAATGCCATTGACCCGATTGAGGGGATTGAGACAAATACTCTGGTAAGTCAATGTCGCTTGGTACTTTCTCGTAGATAAGAATGCCATTGACCCGATTGAGGGGATATATTAATGTAGAATGTAGAATTGAGAGTGGGTGGAAGTCAGTTTATAGTGATCGGTGAACAGTGAACGGTGAACGGGAAACGTGAACAATGGACAGCGAACAGTGAACAATAAACGGTGAACAGGGAACGGTAAACGGGGAACGGGAAACGTGAACAGGGAATGTTTGAGGTGTCCTGAAGATTTGATTACTGAATCTGAAGGAATTTGTGTTAATTTGTGGACAGATCTATTTGACCCCCCTTATTTTGTTGGCGCTTCGGCGAGCGCTGGCACAAAGCTCCTCTGCCTCCATTTACTCTATCAATACACTATCAAAGATCGTTGCACATGAAAGTGGACAAAAAGTATATGTAAATAGTTCTTGACAAGATATATAGCATCTATAAATTGGTTTCATCATTAACACGGAGTTAATCATGGAAAAACAGATTATAACAATGGCCGATCAAGAACTTGCAAACCGCATAGAAAAGCGTTGCCACTTTCTTAAAGACATTGAAAAGATAATAAACTGGAAGC